>Ga0209580_10000018_pt1 | contig 271810 bp, 279 predicted proteins | sample Coa_R1_5_FD_187153 | JGI IMG/M metagenome (GOLD analysis project Ga0209580, IMG submission 187153) | Surface soil microbial communities from Centralia Pennsylvania, which are recovering from an underground coalmine fire - Coalmine... | ecosystem: Environmental > Terrestrial > Soil >... | reverse complement strand
GGATTATGACTTGGGCTACTTTGATCTGGAGACGCGCGTCCTTGAACCGCTCGACAATCCGTTTGGGCCGAAAGTGTTACCCATGTCTTAGGTACAAAGTGTTACCTATGTCTCCGGGCTGGACCTTAAAAACATGGTGCCGGGGGACGGACTCGAACCGCCGACACGGGGATTTTCAGTCCCCTGCTCTACCACCTGAGCTACCCCGGCACGCCACGATGGATTGTAGCCTACGCCCTTCGGGCACGGCAAGGCCGGGGTATATACGTCTCGACGGGAGCGGAGGTGGGAGAATGCTGCGCGACAAGGACCTGGAACAGTACCGCCGGGTTGTGGAAGAAGCGGTGGCGAACACCGGCCGCGACGACATCGGGGTCGGCGCGGTAAGCGAGCGCACAGAAGGCGTCCTCACCGTCGAGTTTTCGCGGGGCACGCACCGCCATTCGGCCGAGATCCCGGTGGCCGAACTGCGGGATCATGAGAGTGCCCGGCGTTCCGTAACCAGTATGATCCGCGACCTCAGCAAACTAGTGGCGCAGGAACAGCTCGAGAAGGCCACCTAACCTCAGAGCTTCGCGCCACACATCGCCGCAACCAAAGAAGAATACAACACAGCAGAACAACGCGGGGCGGGCCCTCCGAGAGGGACCCGCCCCGCCATCGATTCTCGCGACGCCGGCCGCCATCCGGCGGCCCGAGTTACGCGCGCCGGACTATTGCACGTTCACCTCGACGCTCGCCGCATCGGATTGCGCGCCGTTGACGATCTGCACCGCGCTGATCACGTAGGGGAACTGGACCAGCGGGAACGACTGAAGGTTCACCGCCACCTGCCAGTTGCCGTACCCGTCCGCGGTTGTCTGGGCCCGGGCTACCTGCCCCAGCAGGCGCGGCTGGGCGGTAACCAGCACCCGCGCCCCCGGCTGCGCCCGGCCCTGCACGACGATGGAGTTGCCGACCGACGTGCCGTTGCCGGGAGATGTGATCGTCGGTACCGTCATCACCGTCGGGACCGGGGCGGCGGTCGACGGGGTTGTGACGACGACCTCATACGCCTGGTTCGTTCCCTGCACTACGGAGAAGCGGGCTACCCGGCCGTTCTGCAGCGCGCTGAAATCCGTATTCTGTCCGTTGAGCGTAATGACGGCATCAGGAAGGACGGTGTAGGTCGAGCCGTTGGCGAGCGTCACCGTCCGGCTCCCTGGGCTCACGTGCGCGATCCGGCCGGCGGGGACGGTACGGTACGTGGCCGTGATCTTTGTGGCCTGATCACCGCTCGCATCCACCACCACCCGGTCTCCGGCGTGGAGCGCGCCGAGCGGCGCGGAGCCGCCGGCGTTGTTGTCGCCGTTGACGCGAAAGATCGTCGTCTGCGGTGTAACGGCGTACGTGTAGTCCTGGCCGTTCGCCCGCACGACGACCTGCGGACTCTGCCCGGTTGTGACCGCCATGAGCCGGCCGGTGACCTCCCCGGACGGCACAACGGGCGGCACCGCCGCGGTCGGCACGCCGCCGCTGCTGCTGATCAAGATGGTCTCGTTGGCCGCCACCCACTGCACCCCGGCGCCGAGCGACTCACTGATGAACCGCAGCGGAACCATGGTGCGGCCGTTGATCGTGAAGGCGGGCACGTCGAGCAGCACGGGCGAGTTGTTGACTCTGGCCTGGCGGGAGCCCACCGTCAGCTCGACGGTCTGGCCGCCGCGGATTCCGACGATGTGTTGCGTGGCGGCGTCGTAGTCCACCGTGGCGCCCATTTGCTCAAAAATGCCGCGCAGCGGAACAAGCACGCGGCCCTGGTTAATGGCCGGCGGCACGTCGAAAGCGACGGGCCGTCCATCGATAAACACTCTGATCATCCCCTGTGCGCCCGCGGGTGCGGGAGCACCCATCGCCACAGCGATGGTAATCGTGAGGATGACCCACAGCGCCCGATTCCTAATCATGCAGAGCCTCACCTTCCTTATATATATACGTATATATACGCGCCTTTCGTCATGGCAGCGGAGGCATAGAGACAACCCCGGGGCATCGCCCCCGGGGCGCTTACAGACACCATTACCCTGCGCCGGAGGACCTCTAACCGCGCAATCGGCGACCGCAGGAGTCGTTCGGCGGTGCGGCGAACGCGGTGCGACACGCTTGACCGGGAGCTGACATGCTCAACGGGGACCGCGGTCCGAGGCTTCGAGCGGAGGACGTGTTCGTCCGATTCGGGGGCGTGACCGCGTTGGCGGGCGTGAGCGTCGAGGTGCGCTCCGGCGAGATCCTGGCCCTCATCGGACCAAACGGCGCCGGCAAGACGACGCTGCTCAATACCATCAGCGGGGTGTACCGGCCGTCGGCGGGCCGGATCGTGCTTGACGGCCGGGACATCACGGGCCGGTCTCCCGATCAGGTCGCGCGCCGCGGCATCGCCCGCACCTTCCAGAACGTGTCGCTGTTTGGCGGGATGACCGTGCTCGAGAATATCCTCGTCGGCCGCCACATCCACATGCGCGCCGGCATCCTGGCGTCCGGTATTTACTGGGGCTGGGGTGAGCGAGAGGAACTCCGGCACCGCGAGGCCGTCGAGCGCATCATCGACTTCCTCGAGATCTCCCACATTCGCAAGGCGCCGGCGGGCACGCTCCCCTACGGCCTCCGCAAGCGGGTGGACCTCGGCCGGGCGCTTGCGGCGGAGCCCGGTGTGCTGCTGCTCGATGAGCCGATGACCGGCATGAACCGCGAAGAAAAAGAGGACATGGTCCGGTTCATCCTCGACATCAGCGACGAATGGAGCCCGGCGATCGTGCTCATCGAGCACGACATGGGCGTGGTGATGGACATCTCGCAGCGCGTCGTTGTGCTCGACTACGGCAAAAAAATTGCCGAGGGCGCGCCCGATGCGATCCGAACGAACACCGAGGTGCTGCGAGCGTACCTCGGCGAGCCGGTGGCTGCAGCGGTGCCCCTCGGCGTGCGGTGACGATGGACACCCTGCCCGCGCAGTTGCTGGCGTATGCCGCGGCAGAAGGCGGCCGTGTCGCGATCCGCGAGAAGGCGTACGGTATCTGGCAATCCTACACGTGGGCGCAGTCCCTCGACCGCGTGCGGGCGCTCGCGCTGGGGTTCGCGCGCCTCGGCTTCGGCCGGGGTGACCGCCTCGCCATTATCGGCGACAACCGGCCGGAGTTGTACTGGTCCCTCCTCGCCGCGCAGGCGCTCGGGGGCATCCCCGTACCGGTGTACCAGGACGCCCCAGCTGGGGAGCTCCGATACGCCATCGCGCATGCCGGCGCCCGGATCGTCGTCGCCGAGGACCAAGAGCAGGTCGACAAGATCCTCGAAGTCCGCGCGCAGCTGCCCGCGGTCGAGCACGTGCTCTACGAGGACCCCAAGGGGCTCCGGCATTACGCCGAACCTGGCCTCGCGCGGCTCGACGCCGTAGAGGCCGCCGGGCGGGAACCCAACGGCGGCGCTCCTGCCGCCTTCCGCGCCCTCGTCGCGGGCGTCGGACCCGAGGACATCGCGCTCATCAGTTACACGTCGGGGACCACCGGCGCATCCAAGGGTGTGATGCTGTCGCACCGGGCACTGCTCGCCACGGGCCGCAGCTTCCTTCAGGTCGTGCCCGTGGGACCCGGCGATCAAATGCTGGCCTATCTGCCGATGGCGTGGGTCGGCGACACGTTTTTCTCGGTCGTGGTGGCCCTGCTGAGCGGGGCCGCGATCAACTGCCCAGAGAGCGCGGAAACGGTCCGCGCCGACTTCCGCGAAATCGGGCCAACGGTGGTGTTCGCGCCGCCGCGCATTTGGGAGAACCTGCTGGCGCAGTGTCAGGTCAAGATCGAAGACGCCGACTGGCTGAAGCGCACCGTCACGCGGCACCTCGTCGCCGCGGCCATGCGCTCGGCCCGCGAGGTGCTCCAAGACGGCGTCCCGGCGACGGCCGACCGCGTGCGCTGCGCCATAGGCGAGCCGCTCGTGTTCGCGGCGCTGCGCGACCAGCTCGGCCTGCGGCGCATCCGGGTGGCGATCACGGGCGGCGCGCCGATCGCGCCTGAGGTGCTTGAGTTCTTCCGCGGCATCGGCGTGAACCTCACCCAGCTCTACGGGATGACCGAATGCAGCACGCCGGCGACCGTACAACGGGCCGGGCAGGTCAAGCCAGATACGGTCGGGCCTCCGATTCCGGGGGTGCAGCTCCGCATCGACGAGCGCGGCGAAGTCCTGATCGCCTCCCCCGGCCTCTTTTCCGGATACTTCCGGGATCCCGCCGCCACCGCGGAGGTCCTCAGCGACGGGTGGCTGCGGACCGGCGACGCGGGCCTCCTGGATCCGGACGGCCACCTCGTCATCCTCGACCGGGCCAAGGACGTGTCGCACCTCGAAGACGGTACCGTTTTTGCGCCGCAATACATCGAGAACAAACTGAAGTTCAGTCCCTACATTAAAGAAGCGGTGGCGGTCGGGCACGCCCGGCCCTACGTCGCGGCCATGCTGAACATCGACCCCGACGTGGTCGGCAACTGGGCGCAGCGCCGGCAGGTCCCCTATTCCGGCTACACCGATCTCGCCCAGAATCCCCGCATCGGCGACCTCATCGCCGGCGAGGTCCGCCGCGTCAACGCGTTGCTGGCACCGGCGCTCCGGGTGCGGCGGTTCGTCGTGCTGCACAAGGAATTGGACCCGGACGACGCAGAGATCACCCGCACGCGCAAAGTACGCCGGCATTTCATCGCCGAGAAGTACGCCCCGATCATCGCCGCCCTCTACGATCCCGCGGCGTCCGACGTCGAGGTCCGCGCGACGGTTCGGTACGAAGACGGCCGCGAAGCGCAGGTCTCACGTGCCCTGCGGATCCGCGCCGTGGAGTCCGGGGGCGCACCCGCGGCGCCCGCCGCGACGGCGGCAGCCGCCGCCGTCGCGGACGCCTAGCAGTGCCGCCGGATCTGAGCTACGGCCTCGAGCTCTTCGTGAGCGGGCTCCTGGTGGGCGTGCTGTACGCGATGGTGGCCCTGGGCTTCGTCCTCATTTACAAGGCCTCGGACGTCTTCAATTTCGCGCAGGGTGCCATGACTTTCTTCGCGGCGCTCGCGCTGGTCAGCGTGGTGCCGCGCCTCGGGTGGCCGCTCGGCCTGCTCTTCGTCGTCGCGTTGATGGGCGTGCTCGCGATCGCGATCGAACGGCTCGCCCTCCGGCCGCTGGCCGGCCGGCCGCCGCTCGCGCTCGCCATGTCGACCCTCGGCGTGACGTTCGCCGTCGGTGGGATCGCCCAGGCGCTCTGGGGCACGGAACCGAAGCGGCTCTCGCTCGGCATCACGCCGGAGCCGATCCAGGCTGCCGGGATTCTCATCAACCGCGTGGATCTCTTCGCCGCCGGCGCCGTGGCGGTCATCGTCGCGGCCCTGGTGTGGTTCTTCCAGCGCACACGCCTGGGACTGGGCCTGCGCGCGGTGGCCGACGACCACGAGGCGGCGATGTCGGTCGGCATCGACATCCGCCGCGTGTGGGTCGTGGCATGGATGCTCTCGGGCCTCGTCGCCATCGTAGCCGGCATCTTGTGGGGCAATCGCATCGGCGTCGGGTTCGCCGTCTCGTTGATCGCGTTCAAGGCGCTGCCGGTACTGATCATCGGCGGCATCGATAGCATTCCGGGAGCGATCGTGGGCGGCCTGATCGTCGGCGCGACGGAAAGCCTGGCCGAAGGGTTCATCGGCCCGCTCGTCGGCGGGGGCGTGCAGGAGATCTTCCCGTACCTGGTGGCCCTCGTATTTCTGATGGTCCGGCCGTACGGGTTGTTCGGCCGGCCGATCATCGAGCGCGTCTAGGCCCGCCACCATGCTGTACCGCGAATGCGGCGTCTACCGGACCTCGTACGCACAGGATGCCGTCCTGTTTCCGTTGCCGGCCGACCGGCTCGGCGCGATCCTCTTGGTGGCCGCTGCTGTGCTGCTGCCGCCGTTCTTCGGCACGTACTGGCTGCGCGGCATCCTGATTCCGTTTCTCGTCTTCTCACTGGCGGCGCTCGGCCTGAATTTCCTCACCGGGTACGCCGGCCAGCTGTCGCTGGGCCAGTCGGGGTTCATGGCGGTGGGCGCCTACGCGGGCGTGATTCTCTACGGCCGGTACGCGGTGCCGCTGCCGCTCGCGCTGCTGGGCGCGGGGGCCGTCGCCGCGGCGGTCGGCGCGGTCGCCGGCACGCCGTCGCTGCGGATCAAGGGTTTCTATCTCGCCGTGGCGACCCTGGCCGCGCAGTTCCTGATCACGTGGACCATCCAGCACGTGCGGTGGATCAGCGGCGGCGTCTACGCCACGATCAACACCCCGACCGTCCGTGTCGGGGGGCTCGTACTGGACACGGCGCTGCGCCAGTACTACCTTGCGCTGGCCGTCGTGGCCCTGCTCACGGTGTTCGGCCTAAACCTCGGGCGCAGCCGGATCGGCCGCGCCTGGATGGCGATCCGCGACCGGGACATCGCGGCGGAGATTATCGGCATCCGCCTGCTGCCGTACAAAGTCCTAGCGTTCGTTGTGAGCGCGTTCTACGCCGGCGTGGCGGGCGCGCTGGTGGTGTTCTGCTGGTACGGATCCGCCAACATCGAAGAGTTCGATCTCGTCGGCTCGGTGCGGATCCTCGGCATGATCATCATCGGCGGCCTGGGCAGCGTCCTCGGCTCGTTCCTCGGCGCCGGGTTTGTGACGCTGCTGCCGATTCTGGTGAGCGTCACCGTGCACCGGATCGGCGCCGGCGGCGCCGCGGCGGGCACCCGCTTCGCATCGAGCCTGGAAGATGTGATCTTCGGCGCTGCGATCGTCCTGTTTCTGGTACTAGAGCCGCTCGGACTCGCCCGGCTTTGGAAGACCATCAAGGATTATCTGCGGTTGTGGCCGTTTCCGTACTGACATCTCACAAGGAGGGCATACGATGAGGACCCATCGCCTGTGGAACCCTGCGGCCGCCGTGGCAAGTCTCGCGGCCGTGCTGGCCCTGCTCACGGCATCGGGACCCGCGCCGGGAGCCCCCGCGGCCGGCGGCGTACTGACCGTCCCCATGCCGATCTACCGGACAGGCGCGTACGCCGCGGGTGGCAGCGGCTTCGCCGGTGGGCGCGAAGACTACTTCGCGCTCCTCAACGCCCGGGGAGGGCTCGACGGCCTGCGCATCCAGGCCAGCGAGTGCGAAGACGCCTACGACACCGCGCGCGGCGTCGAGTGCTACGAGCGCACGAAGAGGGACATGGTGGCGGTCTGGCCCGCCAGCACCGGCATTACGTACGCGCTCGTCGATCGGACGATCAAGGATCAGATTCCCATGATCACGGTCGGTTACGGACGCTCGGACGCGACGGACGGCAAGACGTTCCCGTGGATCTTCCCCGTGCTCGGCAACTACTGGAGCCAGGCGTCGAGTTTCATCCGGTACATCGCGGCGGCGGTCGGCGGTGAAAACAGCCTCAAGGGTAAGCGGATCGCGCTCCTGCACCTCGACATCCCGTACGGGCGAGAGCCGATCCCTATGTTCCAGGCGCTCTCGGCCCAGTTCGGCTACGAGTTTCGCAACTTTCCGCTGCCCGCGCCCGGACTCGAGCAGACACCCTCGTGGGTCGACATGGCGCGGCGGTTTCGCGCGGATTATGTGATCCAGTGGAACTTCGGACAGTCCTGCACGGTGCCGTTTACGGCGATGCGTGAGGTGGCCTTCCCCATCCAGAAGTTCATGGGGGTCTGGTGGTGCGGCTCCGAGGAAGACGTTCGGCCCGCGGCCGATTTGGCGAAGGGCTACGTGACGTCGAACTTCACGGGCGTCGGACGCAACTTCCCGGTCGTTCAGCAAATCCTCGCGACGGTATATAAGGCCGGCAAGGGCAACATCGACGAGGCGCGCGTCGGCACCGTGTACTACAACCGCGGCATCATCGAGGCGGCCGTCTTCGCGGAAGCCGTCCACAACGGTGTCAAGCAGTTCGGCCTGCCCGTCACCGGAGCGAAGGTGCGGTGGGGCCTCGAGCATCTCAACTTCTCCGACGCGCGGCTGCGCGAACTCGGATTGACCGGCCTGATCCCGCCAGTCCAATTGACGCCCGACGATCACGGCGGCGTGTCGAGCGCCTACTTCCAGCGGTGGGACGGCACGGCGTGGGTGCGGATCCCGGGCCTGTGGCAGCCGTACGCGGACCTCGTGCGCGCGCAGATCACCAAGTCCGCCGAGGAATACCGTCAGCAGAAACATTAGCACCGACCGCACCGCCGGGGCGCCCGGCACGGCCGCCGCGCCGCTCCTCGACGTCAACAACATCGAGGTCGTCTACGATCATGTGATCCTGGTCTTGAAGGGCGTCTCCATCGCCGTCCCCGAGGGGGGCCTCGTCGCCCTCCTCGGGGCCAACGGCGCAGGGAAGAGCACGACCCTCAAGGCGATCTCCAACCTCGTCCGCGTCGAGCGCGGCGCGGTCACACGCGGCACGATCGAGTTCGCGGGCGCCCGCCTCGATACGTGCGATCCGGCGGACATCGTGCGCCGCGGCGTGGTGCAGGTCATGGAAGGACGCCGGCCGTTCGAGCATCTTACCGTGGAGGAGAACCTGCTGACCGGCGCCTACGTCCGGCGCGATCCGGCCGGTGTCCGCCGGGATCTCGAGGCCGTGTACCACTACTTCCCGCGGCTGGCGGAACGGCGCCGCGTACGGGCGGGGTACATCTCGGGCGGCGAGCAGCAGATGCTAGCGATCGGCCGCGCGCTGATGGCGCGCCCGCGCCTCATGCTGCTGGATGAGCCGTCGATGGGGCTGGCGCCCCTTCTTGTCGCGGAAATCTTCAATATCATCGCGCGGCTCAACCGGGAGGAGCGCGTCGCGATCCTGCTCGCGGAACAGAACGCCGCGCGCGCGCTCGAGATCGTCCAGTATGGCTACGTGCTCGAAAACGGGCGGGTCGCGCTCGACGGAACCGCACCGGCCCTGCGCGCCAACGAGGACATCAAGGAATTCTACCTCGGGCTTTCCGGCGAAGGCCGGCGGCGCAGCTACCGTGAGGTGAAGCACTACCGCCGCCGGAAGCGGTGGCTGTCCTGACGCGGGCGGACTCTCTCTACTCCCGGGACGAAGCCGACGCACCCGATGTCCAGCTGGCCCGGCAGTTGCGCCGGCTCGGCCAGGTGCTGGCCGAAACGTCCGCTCCCGCCGCGCGGCAGGCCGCGGAGCGCGCCGGCCTTCTCGGCGGTCCGCCGACGCTCGACGCCCTACGTCGTGTCCCGCTGCTGCGGAAAGACGCGCTGCCCGCGGCGCAGGCGGGTGCGGCGCCGCTCGGGGGCTGGGGCTCGCGCGAACGCATCCGTAAGCTGTTTGCGTCCCCCGGGCCGATTTACGAGCCGGAAGGATCGGGGCCGGATCCGTGGGGCGCGGCGCCCGCGCTGCACGCGGCCGGCTTCCGTGCCGGCGACGTGGCCCTGAACTCGTTTTCCTACCACCTCACCCCCGCCGGCTCGATCATGGAAGGCGGCCTCCTCGCGCTCGGCGCCGCGGTGATCCCCGGCGGCACCGGCAACACGGAAATCCAGTGCCGTGCCGCGGCCCAGCTGCGCGCCACGGGGTATATCGGGACGCCGAGTTTCCTCGGGGCGTTGCTCGAGAAAGCGGACGAACTCAAGCTTTCGCTTGCGTTCGAAGTTGCGTTCGTCTCCGCCGAGCCGCTGCCGGAGTCCCTGCGGCGGCGGTTCACGTCACGCGGCGTGCGCACCCAGCAAGGGTACGCGACCGCCGACGTAGGCGTGATCGCCTACGAGTGTCCGCCGCCCGACGGGCTGCACCTCGCCGGCCGATGCATCGTGGAAATCCTCGATCCCGACACGGGGGAGCCCGTCCCGGCGGGCCACCCCGGCGAGGTTGTGGTCACGCTTCTCGATCCGGTCTACCCGCTGCTGCGGCTCGCCACCGGAGACCTGTCGGTCTACGCGGAAGGCCCATGCCCGTGCGGCCGCGGCGCGCCCCGTTTGCGCGGTATCCTTGGGCGGGTCGGCGACGCGGTAAAGGTGCGCGGGCTGTTCGTACATCCGTCCGCGCTCCGCGCCGCGATGGGACGGCTCCCCGAAGCCGGACGATACCAATTTGCCGTGCGCCGCGACGGCCATCTCGACGAACTGGTCGCCCGCGTGGAGGCCGACCGCCCCGACGAGCCGCTTGCCTCCCGGGTGCGGGAGGCGGTTCACGATGCGACGCGGCTCCGCGCGCTGGTCGAATTCGTCGCTCCCGGCACACTACCCGCGGCCGAGCGCGTCCTCGTCGATGAGCGGCGCTGGTCCTAGCGAACGGCGAGGATCGGACCGGCCCTCTCCACGGTCGCGTTTAACCAGGAGAACAAACAGCGCGACGAGCAGGGCATTGCGGCAATTGAGCAGCGCAATCGCCCACAACTCGAACGACGTGAGGCGGCGGCTGGCGAGATACTCGGCCGTCGTCGCGGTACACGCGAACAGGAAGACCCAGCGGGACGACCGTCCCGCCGGCGCCTCGAGGACCGGCATAAACGGAACGAGCCAGATCAGGTACTGAGGCGACAGCACTTTCCCGGGCAGGATGAACGCGAGGATGGCGGCGGCCGCCCAGCGTATGGGCTCGCGCACGGCGTCTTGCCGCGCGCGCCACGCGACGGCGCCGAGCATCGCCAGTTGCACCGGGATGCCGATACTCGCGAGCACGGCGGCGCCCGGCGCAACGAGTTCGACAGAATTGTGGCCGGCGTGCCACGCCGGAACCGCACCGACGAAATGATCCGCCATCATCAATGCGCCTGCCCACACCGTCTCGATCTGGAGGCCGCGTCCGAGATGGTATCCCAGCGAGGCCGCGCCACCCGTGATCGTCCATAGCCCGCCGCCGGCCACCACCACCACCCCGAACGCGGCCAAGCCGCGGCCGCGCGCGGGTGGGCCGAAGCGGGCTTCCACGGCCGCGGCCGGCACCGCCAGTACGGCCGGGAAGAGCTTGAGCAGCGCACCGGCGCCGGCCAGCACCCCACCCAGAACCGGCCGGCTCCCAAACCAGGCCGTCGTGCCGGCCAACGCCACGGCCGCGGGCGCCAAATCGTAACGGGTCCCAGCCAGCGGATACAGCGCGGCAAGAAACGCGGTGTACCACGCAAGCCGGGCCGGGACCGTGGGGAGGCCCCGATGCGCGGCCGTGCGCCTCGCCACGAGGTACACTGCCAGGGCGTCAAAGAGCAGCATCTCCGCGGCGAACCACAGCACGTATGGTCCGAACCGGTCTGTCACGAGGCGCGGGAGCGCGAACAACGCGACCGCGAGCGGCGGATATTCGACGAGATAATCACGGTACGGCACGGCCCCTGCGAGTGCCCGCGACCCGTAGTCGAAATAAATCTGATCGTCGTGGAGGGCGCGCATTCCGAACGGTCCGAAGGCCGCCGGCTGCAGGAGCGGCACGACCAGAATGGCCGCGTGCAGGACGACGGCCGCCAGTACGGGGCCGGCGAGGCCGAAGGATCCGCTCGACTTGGCGGTTAGGTAATCGTGGGGCAAGGAGGAGTCAACGCGCGGGAACATGTAACACGTGGAGAGGATGCGCAGCACGCCGGGAGACGCCGCCGATGCCGCACAGTCTCAGCACCATGGAGCGCGCCAAGAACGCGTGGCGGAAGATTATCCCCGTTTGGTACGAGTTTCACCACCTGCGGTTCACCCGCAACCGGCTCTGGGCGGATCTGCCGGCACTGCGCCGGCATCTCCCGGCGCAGTGCCTCACGCTCGCGACACCACCTCTGTTCTATGTGCGACACGGCGCCGGCCCGATCCCGCGAGTGCTGCGCATGGAACCGGTGGCCGGCGGCGCCGAGGACTCGCGTTACCCGCTCGACGGCCTCGTGTGCAGCATCGAGCGTCTGGGCAAGGCGGTGCGCCTGTCGGTCAGCGGAGAACTGGATCTCGCGGCCGTCCCGGCATTCGTCGGATACCTTGGACGGGCGTCGGAAACCACGCCGAACGTCATCGTGGATCTCCGCGGCCCGAAGTACATCGATTCCGCGGGCATCAACACGTTGCTGGACGCGCACCAGCGATTTCAGCGCGCGGGGCGCCGGATTGTGCTGGCGGCGCCGTCGGAGATGATGACGCGCATCCTCAAGATCGTGAGTGTCGAGCAGGTGGTGCCGACCTATGCCACCATGGAGGAAGCGCTGCGGAGTTTCGAGGACTTGAACCCGCGATCTCCCGCGTGACAGGGAAATGATTTGCAGAGAAGACCCATCTCCTGCGCGCAAGGCGTGGGTTCAGAGGGGATTCTGAGGACTCGCTTCGGCGGATGCTGACACACGAGAGGTCCCTTCTCACCGTTCAGCCCTTCGAACCCTTATGCTGCTTCGCTCGAGCCCAGCGCGCCAGCACCGCCTAGCGGGGGGCTTCACGCCGTTGCTGAGCCGTTGGGCGTTGCCGTTGCTTCCCACCGGCACGGTAAAAGGTGATCAGTTTGACGCTCCCGGCGGGTTCGAACCGCGGTGGTGATGCCACCACTTCTTTGGTTGCGCAGGCGGAAGTGGTGCTCTCTTCCCACCAGAGAGATACAGGCGGCGACGTCGCGCAAAGTCTTGCGTGTGCGCGATATGCTCAGCTTCATCCACAAGGCGTCCGCGTTTGGCGCTCTGCTGTCTGTTGGGACTGGCAAGGTACGCTTCAAACTTGTCGATTTTCTCTTTCAGGGCTGCGACCATCTTGTTGGTCGGCGCTCGCCTCAATTGTGCGTGTTTCTGGATTTCACGCATCCACTGGCGTTGTCGCTTATTTAGTACGTCCGGGAACTTGCGGGCGATCCTGTCTAAGCGACGCAAGAGCCTGGCTACTTCTTGCCCCCGCTCGGTATCAGCCCAGGGCGGCGGAACTCTCTCGTCAAGCATAGACCGACGACGCTGATGTGTCGAAGTGCGAGACGACTGTAAGGACAGAAGGTTCCCAACGAGATTTGTGACGCCGGCACCGACATCGGTTCGTCAGTGGCGTGCGACTATCCAACGCGCAAGAAGTTTAGCGGCCAGGCGGAATTAGGCTGAGATCCACCTCGGCGAGGGCGATGTGAACCTGTGACCACGATACGTTGGATCGGCTCAGCGCTACTGACCCTGACGCACCAAGTAATCGCGTCCGCGCTCCGTGATCACTGCGGGCCCCAATCCGTTCCGAACTCGCCTCCACGTCGCCAACCCGTAATCGGCGCAGTACAGAAGGTGGCGTTCCACGACCTCCCGCACGAGACCAAGATGCTCCCCCAGCAAGACGCTGTTCGTGCGGTCCGGGTGATCCCGTAACGCAGCCAAAACCCGGTTCCGCTCATTGTCGATCGCCATGGCCGTCCTCCTGAACAGTTGCTCTGGTCGCATTGGTTGCGATCGGGTACCTTCTCCTTCGAGGAGCCGACCAAGTGCGGGGACATATGGTCGTGGGCGTAAGGAAGGGGAAGCACCTTCAGTGTACGCTTGTTTGAGCAGAGTAGCGAAGCCGGCTTCCGGCCTCATCGGTCCAGATCCGGGGCCCTACCTCCGCTGGCGCATGCTTTCACCCCTCGAGCCCACGTCAGCGAAATGCGTCAAAGCGCAGCGAGGCTGCTCGAACGTGGCGGGGATTCTACAGGCAAGCAGATGGAACTACTGTCGGCCCGCAGAATCGTCGGAAATCCTTGCTAAGCTTGGGTTGGCGGGAGCGACGGGATTTGAACCCGCGATCTCCTGCGTGACAGGCAGGTGTGTTAAACCAGGCTACACCACGCCCCCGCGTACAGCGGCGCTCCCGCCACTAGCCATGGTAGGGCCCACACGGCGCCCTGTCAATCGAAGCGCAAGGGCGCGGGCTCAACCTTTTTTCACCCGCCGCAGCGGTGCGCGAGAGTCACTCCGAGGCCGCCGGTAGGGAAACCCGCCCGCGGCGGGAAGTAAGACAGCCCAGTGAGTGCCTTCCGTTTTCACCGGCATCCCGTCGTCTTGGAAAGGAGCTGCCGCCGGATCATGCTGAGGGTCTTCGTGTGCGTCATTGCCGGAACCGCGTTGATCGTCACGCTGGCGTCCGCGGCGGGCACGACCGCGACGGCCGGTGCGGGCGGGTTCACGTTCGGAATCGTGCTCGTCGGCCCGCGCAACGATCATGGGTGGAGCGAGGCGCACTACATCGGGGCGGAGTACGCGGAGCGCAAGGTGCCCGGCGCCACGATGCTGTACGTGGACAACGTCAACCCGGCCGCCAAGCCCGGCGTGACCGTGCCGCAGGTCGTCGACGATCTCGTCTCCAAGGGCGCGCGCCTCGTCGTCACGACGTCGGACGATTTCAAGGACGGCACCCTCGAAGCGGCAAGAATGCACCCGCAGTTGCCGATCATCAACGTGTCCGGCGACCAGGCGTGGAAGGCCGGCCGCGACTATAAAGCGCCGCCCAACGAGAGCAACTTCATGGGCCGGATGGAGTACATGAAGATGCTCGGCGGCTGCGCCGCGGCCGTGACCACGCGGACCGGCAAGATCGGGTTCCTTGGCCCGCTCGCGAATGACGAGACGCGCCGGCTCGCCGATTCCGCCTATCTCGGCGCCCGGTACTGCTGGACCACGTATCTGCACCGGAACGCGGCGGCGCTCGCCTTCAAAGTGACCTGGATCGGCTTCTGGTTCAACATCCCCGGGCAAACCCTGGATCCGACAAAGGTCGCCGACGACTTCTACAACGGCGGTTATGACGTGGTAGTCTCCGGGATCGATACGACGGAAGCGCTGGTGGAGGCCAACAAGTTAGCGAAGGCGGGCAGACGCGTCTGGGCTGTGCCGTACGACTTCAAGAACGCCTGCGCCGAAGCGCCGGGCGTGTGCCTCGGGGTGCCGTACTTCAATTGGGGTCCCGCGTACGCCAAGGCCATTCGGATGGTGCGGGCCGGGACCTACAGACAGTACTGGGACTGGAACGGTCCGGACTGGACGAACATCAACAACCCCGACACGTCCGCGGTGGGATTCGAAAAGGGACCCGCCCTCGGTGCCGCGGCCGGCGCCCATCTCGACGCGCTCGTCACGGGGATCGGCGCAGGCTCCATCGTGTTGTGGAAAGGCCCGCTTCGCCTCCAGAGCGGCTCGCTCTATCTCCAACCCGGGCAGACGGCGACCGATCTTCAGGTCTGGTACATGCCGCAACTCCTACAGGGGATGGCCGGCCCGAGCAAGTAAGCGGCGTCGCGCACCGGAATCTCGACGGCGCCGGGTGGGCGCGAGAGCCGGCGTGGCGGCTGGCACGAGGCCCAACGGGCCGGAGGGCGCATGCGCGTCCAACTGAAGGACATTCGAAGATCCTTCGGCGCCGTGCGCGCGAACGACGGCATCACGCTGTCCGCTGACGGCGGCACGATCCACGGGCTGCTCGGCGAGAACGGCGCGGGCAAGAGCACGCTCATGAAGATCCTCTCCGGGGTGTATGCGCCGGACAGCGGAGAGATCCGTCTCGACGGCGTGCCGGTGCGCCTGCGGTCGCCGGCCGAGGCGGTCCGCGCGCGCATCGGCATGGTGCATCAAGACCCGCTCGATTTCCCCTCCCTCACCGTGCTCGACGACTTTCTGCTCGGCGCGCCGGCCGGGCTCGTCCTGGATCGCGCGGGCGCGCGCGGCGCGCTGCAAACCCTCGCCCGCCGGTTCGGGTTCGCGCTCGACCCCGACGCGCGCTGCGACCACCTGACCGTGGGCGAGCGGCAACAGCTCGAGATCCTCCGATTGCTCTGGCTCGGCGTCCGCGTGCTGATCCTCGACGAGCCGACGACGGCCATCTCGGCGGCGCAGCGGGCGCAGTTGTTTGCGGCGCTCCGCGCGATGGCGGCCCAAGGCCATGTAGTCTTTTTCGTCTCGCATAAATTGGAAGAGGTCGGGGAGCTCTGTGACCGCGTCACGGTCCTCCGGCGCGGGAAGGTGGCGGGCGAAGCGGGCATGCCGGCCGCTGCCCGGGAACTCGTGCACCTGATGTTCGGCCGCGATGTCCCGCGCGCGGCGCGGCCGCGGATCGCGCTCGGCCCGCCCGTGCTCGAACTCGCGGGCCTTTCGGTGGGCGACCTCCTGGTCACGGTGGACGCGATCTCGCTGCAGCTGCGCGCGGGCGAGGTCCTCGGACTCGCCGGGCTGGAAGGCAGCGGGCAGCCCCTGCTGCTGCTCGCGTGCGCGGGTCTCACTCCGCCCGTTGAAGGGCGCATCCGCATCTTGGGACGCGACATGACCGGCCGTCCGTACCGGGAGTTTCTCCGCGCGGGAGTGGCCTACGTCCCCGCCGGCCGCCTTGGCGAAGGACTGATTCCGGGGCTCACACTCGCGGAACACGTGGCGATCGCCGGGCGCCGCCGCTCCTCATTCATCGACCGGCGCGCCGCGGCCCGCACGGCCTCCGCGCGCATCGAGGAGTTCCGGATTCGGGGCGAGGCGGACACCGACGTCCGGGCACTGTCGGGCGGCAACCAGCAGCGGGCCCTGCTCGCCCTGCTCCTCGAACGGGTCACGGTCCTGTTGATGGAGCATCCCACCCGCGGGCTCGATCTCGAGTCGGCCGAAGACATTTGGGGACGGCTGCTCGACCGGCGCGCGCACGGCACAGCGGTGATGTTTTCGTCCTCCGACCTCGATGAGCTGCTCGACCGCAGCGACCGCATCCTCGTGTTCTCCGGCGGCCGCGTCGCCGGACCGATCGATGCGCGGGAGACAACCGTGGAACAATTGGGCGAGTTCATCGGGGGCAAAGGCTTCTGAACCACGCGGTGCGCCGGCCAGCTCTCCTGCCGCGGCGCGCCGCGTCCGGCGCCGCCGCGATTGGGCTGACGCTCGTCGCCGGCGCGGTCATTCTCGACCTCCTCGGTGCGTCGCCGCTCCGGGCCTACGGGTTGATCGCCGTGGGCGCGGTTGGAACCCCGCAGCGGGCCACGTTCGTCCTGGCGGCGTGGGCACCGCTGCTCCTCGCCTCGGCGGGACTGCTGGTCACGTTCACGGCCGGGCTGTGGAACATCGGGATCGAGGGCCAGATCGTCTTCGGAGCCGTGTTCGCGACCGGAACGCTTCGCGCCATGGAGCACGCCGCGCCGCCGTGGCTGGCCCTGGGCTCCGCCGCCGCGGCCGCCGCGCTCGGCGGTGGGTTGTGGGCGCTTCTCGCGGGGACGCTGCGTGCGTACGGCCGCGTGAATGAGATCTTCGGCGGGCTCGGCCTCAACTTCATCGCCGGCAGCCTCACCGTGTATCTCGTGCTCGGCCCGTGGGCGCGGCCCGGCATCGCATCGACCAGCGGGACCGTGCCGTTTGCGCCCGCGCTGTGGCTGCCGGCGGCGTCCGTTCCGCCCGTCGCGGTGCCCGCGGAGGTGTTTCTCGGATTGGCGGCGGTCGTCGCCGTGGGTGCCGCTCTGCGTGGGACGTACTTCGGCCTCCACCTGGTCGCGATGGGCCGGAGCCTGCGCGCCGCGCACCTCCGCGGCATCCCGACCACGCGGGAGATGCTGCGGGCGTTTGCCCTGTGCGGCGCGCTGGCCGGGCTCGCGGGGTTCGCGCTGGTCGCCGGCGCCTACTCGCGGCACCAGCTCTTCCCTCTGATCTCGGGCGGCAACGGCTATCTCGCGATCCTCGTGGTGCTGCTGGCGGGCGGGAGCCCGCTCGCCTGCGCGCTTCTCTCGGCGGCGTTCGCGGCGATCTCGATGGGCAGCCTGCAGCTGCCGCTCGCGATGCAGTTGGACTCGGCGATGGGAGGGGTGATCCAGGGCCTGCTGGTGCTCTTCATGATCCTCCTGCGCGGCGTGCAGGCGCGCATGCCGGCGGCGGGTGTGTAGCCGGTGGACCCCCTCGCGCTCGCCGCCGCCGTCGTCGCCGCCTCCCCCCCGGTCATCTTCGCGGTCCTCGGTGAGACCCTCGCCGAGAAGTCGGGTGTGATCAACCTGTCGCTGGACGGTCTCCTGCTCCTGAGCGCGATGGCGGCCTTCGCGGCGGCGCGGGCGACCGAAAACCTCTTCGCCGGCTTCGCGGCGGCCGCGGCCGTGGGGGCGGCATCGGGCCTCGTCGTCGCGGTGGCGAGCCTGACGCTGCGCCAGCCCCAAGTCGCCACCGGGTTCGTCCTCGCCCTGCTGTGCCAGAACCTGGCCTATGTCCTCGGCGCGCCGGTCGCCCACGTGCCCGGTCCGCAGGTCGGCCACGCCGCGATCCCGTTCCTGCGGCGGTGGCCCGCGGTGGGGCCCGTCTTCTTCGACCAGGACGTCCTCGTGTACGCAAGCCTTGCCGCGACGGCCGCGGTCTGGTGGTACCTGTTCAAAACCGCTCCCGGGCTCGCGCTGCGGGGAGCCGGCGAGCACCCGGCGGCCGCCGCCGCGCGCGGGCTCAACGTTACGCGCGTGCGCTACCTCTACACACTCGTGGGCGGGGCGATGGTCGGCCTCGGCGGCGCGGCCTTCTCGCTCGCGGTCAAGCCCGGATGGAGCCGTCCGTACGGCATTGAAGGGACCGGGTGGATCGTGCTCGCAATCGTGATCTTCGGCAACTGGGACCCGATCCGCGGGACGGCCGGGGCCTACTTCTTCGTCTTGCTGCAGATCCTGGGGACCGTCCTCCAGGGCCTGCTGCCGCGCGTGCCGACCCAGATTTTCGCGGTGCTGCCCTTCCCGCTGATGATTCTCGCGCTGCTGCTGGTCGCGCTCGGAAACTCGCACTGGATTTACCGGCGGCTGCATCGGTTGCCGGCGGCCACGCGGCGGCGAATCGTGCGCGGTCTGCGCGCGCTACAGGCGTCGCCTCCCGCGTCGCTCGGCGCCTCGTTCGAGCAGCCGTAGCCGTGTCGCGGTGGTGCGCGCCCCCGGCGCGCGGCCGGAGGGGACGGGCCGCGGTCGACGAAGGCATCCGTGCGCCGCACCGCCCGCCGCGAGTGGGATGGAACGCCCGGACGCCGGAGGAACCGCCATGACGCGCGCGTCGAATGCCACGCTTGCCGGAATCTATCCGATCACGCCCACGCCGTTCGACGAACAGGGCCGCATCGACGTCGAGAGCATTGAGACGATGGCCGCGTTCATGCTGCGATGCGGCGTCGACGGACTCGCGATCCTCGGCGTCATGGGGGAGGCGGACCGTCTCACCGACGCCGAGCGCGACCAGGTGGTCGAGGCGTTCCGCCGCGCGCTGCCGGCCGGCAAGACGCTCGTCGCCGGCGCGGGCGGGGGCGGCACCGACGCGGCCATCCAGGCGTGCCGGCGGGCGGAGGCCCTCGGCGCGGACGCCCTGCTCGTGGCGCCGCCGCGCGTCCAGAACGACGGCGCGCTGTTCGGATACTACGAGCGCATTGCCAAGGCCGCCGCGACCCCAATTATCATCCAGGATTATCCGCCCGCGACCGGTGTGCTCATGGCGCCGCCGCTGCTGGCACGGCTCTATGCGGAAGTGGAGCAGGTCGAGTACGTGAAGCTCGAAGATGCGCCGACCGGCCCCAAGATGGAACGCATCCGCGCGCTCGCCGGCGAGACGTTCGGCATCTTCGGCGCGCTCGGCGGCGTCTACGCGCTCGAGGAGCTGGAACGCGGCGCGGTCGGCATCATGAGCGGCCTCGCGTATCCGGAGCTGCTCGTCCGGCTCTACCGTCTGCACCGCGCCGGCGATGCGGCCGGGGCGGCCTCGCTGTTTTACGATTTCGTCGCGCTCGCACGGTTCGAGTTCCAGCCAGGGATCGGCGTGTCGCTGCGCAAGGAGATCCTCGTCCGCCGCGGCGCGATCCGTACGGCCACAGTCCGGCATCCCGGCGCCGCCGCGGATCCGATCACGCTCCGCCAGCTGGACCGCATCGTCGAGCATCTGGTCGCGCGCGGCCATCTCGCCCGCGTCGCGGCCCGGTGACGCCGTTCCGCGGGTGACCCGCGCCGGCCGGTGGTAACGGAACGCTGCGATCTGGTCGTCCGCGGCCGCGTCGTGCTGCCCGAGCGCGTGCTCGAGGACGGCTACGTGGCCGTGCGGGGCGAACGCATCGCGGCGATCGGCGAGGCCGGAGCCGGCCTCCCCCCAGCGGTCCGGACCGTGGAAGCCGGCGCGTCGTATGTCCTGCCGGGCGTGGTCGATACCCACGTCCACACCCGGAGCGAGCCCGCGGAGGGCATCACGCGCTGTACCGAAGCCGCGGTGGCCGGCGGCGTCACCACCATCGCCGACATGCCTTACGACATGCCCGCGGCCGTGCCGGACGCCGACACGTTCGAGCGCAAACTCGAGATGGTCGCCGCGGAAGCCGTCTGCGACGTGGCGCTGTACGCTACGATTCGCAAGGAAGGCGGCCTCGACGCGATCGAGCCGCTGGCGCGGGCGGGGGCGTGCGCGTTTAAGGTCTCCACGTACCAATCTCACCCTGTGCGCTTTCCGCAGATTCCGGACGGGGAGCTGCTCGAGGCCTTCCGGCGCATCGCGGCCACGGGCCGGCCGGTCGCGGTGCACTGCGAGAACCAGGACATCGTCGACCGGGCCGTCGCGCACGCCCGCGCGGCCGGCGACACGGGCCCGTCGGCCCACGGCCGCACCCGGCCCCCGGTGTCGGAGACCGAAGCGGTCGGCCGCGTGCTCGAGCTCGCCCGGTGCGCGGGCGTGCACGTACACATCGTGCATGCGAGCGTGACGCGCTCGTTCGATCTCGTGGAGCGCTACCGCGCCGAGGGTGTGCGGGCGACCGCCGAGACCTGCATCCAATATCTCGTCCTGGACGAGCAGGCCATGGAGCGCCTGGGGCCGTTGGCCAAGATCAATCCGCCGTTGCGCTCGCGCAGGGACGTACAGGGACTCTGGACGTATCTCGCCACGGGGCGGATCGATCAGGTGACGTCCGACCACGCGCCGTGGGCGGCGGCGCAGAAAAGCGATCGCGGGGACATTTTCGCCAACGCCTCCGGCGCCCCCGGCGTGGAGACACTGCTGCCGCTGCTCCACCACGCCGGCGTCGCGGCGGGGCGCATTTCGATTCTCGATCTTGCGCGCCTTCTGGCCGAGCGGCCCGCGCGGAACTTCGGGCTGTTTCCCCGCAAAGGCATCCTCGCGCCCGGCTCCGACGCCGACATCGCCGTCCTCGATCCGGATGCGACGTGGACGGTCCGCGGCGCGGAGCTGCACAGCGGCGCCGGGTGGACGCCGTACGAAGGAATGGACGTCCGGGGCCGCGTGGCCCACACGTTCGTGCGCGGCCGGGCGGTCTGGGAGCATCCGCGCGTCGCCGGGCGCCCGGGCGACGGACGGTTCGTCCCGCCCGCGCCGGCGGCTGGCGCCTAGCCGCTCTGGCCCGCCGCCTCGAGCCGGCGGTTCAGATCGTACGCCGCGCTGATCAGGCCGATGTGGGTGAGCCCGAGTGGAAAGTTTCCAAGCTGCTCGCCGCGGGGGCTCAGCTGCTCCGAGTACAGGCCTAAATCGCTAGCGTACCCGACCAGTTTCTCGAACAGCAGCCGAGCCTGCTCGACATCCCCCGCCCGCGCGAGCGCCTCGACGTACCAGAAGGAGCAGACGGTGAAGGTCCCTTCCTGTCCCCCCAGGCCGTCGGGGGCCTGCTCGGTCTTGTAGCGATATACGAGCGAGTCGCTGACCAGGTCGTGTTCGATCGCGCGGAGCGTCGAAAGCCACCGGGGATCGGCCGGGCTGATGAACCGGAGCAGCGGCATGAGCAGGTTCCCGGCACCCATCGCCGACGAGCCCTTGTGCTGCACGAAGGCGCGGCGCTCCGTGTTCCAAAAGTCTCGAAAGACGCTGTGGTAGATCTCGTCCCGTACCGCGTGCCAGCGCGCGATCGGCGCGGGAAACGAACGGTTGCGGGCCAGCCGCATCGCGCGGTCGACGGCGACCCAGCACATTGTGCGGGACAAGCAGAATTCTTGGACACCGCCGCGAACTTCCCAGATGCCGTCGTCCGGCCGCTGCCAATTGTCGCAGACCCAGTCGACCAGGCGAACAAGATTTTCCCACAGTTCCGAAGAAATGAGGGCGCCGTACTTGTCGTACAGGTAGACGCTGTCCATGAGCTCGCCGTAGACGTCGAGCTGCACCTGGCGATAGGCATCGTTTCCGATGCGGACGGGACCAGTGTGAGCGTATCCCGCGAGGTTGGGCACCGTCTCTTCGATCAACACGCGCTGCCCGTCGATCCCGTAGACGGGTTGCACTGAACCATCCGGATTCGCGTCCCGGCCGCGGTCCGCGAACCAGCGCATGAACTCGCCGGCCTCCTCAGTGTACCCCAGGCGGAGCAACGCGTAAATGGTAAACGAGGCGTCGCGGACCCAGGTAAACCGGTAGTCCCAGTTACGCTCGCCGCCGACGACCTCCGGGAGGCCGAACGTCGGCGCGGCCACGATGGAACCGTATTCGCGCGACGTCAGCAGCTTCAACGCGAGGGCGGACCGGTTGACCGTCTCGCGCCAGCGCCCGCGGTAGCTCGATCGCGCGATCCAGCGGCGCCAGTAGTTGAGCGTGTCTTTGAACGATTGGGAAGCGTAGCTCTGGACGTCCGCCGGGATGGCGTGGACGTGGCGGGCCTCGGCGAGAACGAAAGCGGCGCTCTCGCCCGCGCGCAGCGTGAACTCCGCCACCGCGTCGCCGTTCTTCACCCGGAGCGGCACCTGTCCCCGCAGCCGCAGGGCCGGCAGGTGCCTGGCGTCCGGGGTGAAGACGACGCCGTCCTCCGTCGCCGCGGCACGGTGCCGTGCCCGCGCGTGGTCGAACCGCGGCGCGCAGACAACCCGGTACCGCACCTCGCCCCGCACCGTCTTGACGCGCCGGACGATCTGCGGCGTCCCCGTGGCCGTGTCGAGGGGCATGAAATCGGAGATTTCGGCGACGCCCGCGTCGGCCAGGATACGGGTCAGCAGGACGTTGGAGTCCGGCAGGTACAGCTGCCGGCAATTGGCCTCGTCCACGAGGGGCGTGATCGCGAACCGGCCGCCTTTCTCGTCGTCGAGGAGCGCTTGAAAGACGGACGGCGAGTCGAACCGCGGAAAGCAGAAGAAGTCGATCGATCCGTTGACGCCGACGAGCGCGGCCGTCCGCAGATCGCCGACCACGCCGTACTTCTCGAGTGGGAGATACGCCACGCCTTGATTGTTCCCAACGCCCGGAAGCGTTACTTACCGGCGGCGCCCGCGGGGCCCGTGCCCTCCTCCGGCGCGGCGCCGGGTTCGCTCGAGGCGGCCGGATAGTCCTCGTCGCGCAAAATCGACTCGAGCCGCCCCACGTCGACGGACGCTTCGTCGTACGCGACCCGGACTTGCTTCGCCGGGATATCGACGTCGACCCGATGCACGCCCGCGACCAGCCCGAGCGCGCGCGTCACCGTCCGCTCACAGTGCTCGCACGAGATATCCGGGACCCGAAGCACCACGTGTCGCATACCGTCCGCTCCCCTTTCCGCCGCCGCTCAGTGTCCCGCCAGCACGACGGCCGTGACGCCAACCGCCGCGGCCGCGAGCGCCATCCCGCCGAGATACGCGTACTCACCGACGACACGCCGGAGCGGCGGATGGAGGATCTCGGCGGCATCCGCGGGACGCCGGAAGCCGCGCAGCCGCAGCGCATTCGTCACCACGCTCACGCTGCTCATCGCCATCGCACCGGCAGCCAGCACAGGGCTCAGCAGAACATGGAAGAGCGGATAGAGCGCCCCCATGGCCACGGGAATGAGGACGACGTTGTAGGCAAACGCCCACACCAGGCCCTGTTTGATGACGCCGGCCGTCTTGCGCGACAGGGCGATCGCGGCGACGATCTGCCGCAGATCCCCGCCTACGAGCGTGATATCCGACGCCGCCATCGCCACGTCGGTGCCCGTCCCGATGGCGATGCCGAGATCGGCCTGGGCGAGCGCCGGCGCGTCGTTGATGCCGTCGCCGACCACGGCGACGACGCGGCCGGCCCGCTGGAGTGCCTTGACTTGCTCGGCCTTCTGATCGGGCGCCACGCCCGCGAGCGCGCGCGCCGCGTCGATGCCGGCCTCGGCCGCGATCGCGTCGGCCGCGAGCTGATGATCCCCCGTCAGCATCCAGACCTCCAACCCGAGCGCGCGCAGTTGCGCCACCGTCTCCCTTGCCTCGGGCTTGATCCGGTCCGCCACACCAATGACGCCCGCGGCGCGGCCGTCCAGTGAGACGAACATCGGCGTCGCGCCCGCGCGCGCCATGCCGGCGGCGCGCTCGGCGAGCCCGTCCGCCGCGGCGGCGCCGAGCTCTTCCATGAGCGCCCGGTTGCCGACCGCGAGCCGGCGGCCCTCGACGCGCGCCGTGATGCCCTTGCCGGCGAGGGCCCGGAAATGCTCCGCGGTCGGGATGTCGAGCTGCCTGGCGCGCGCTTCGGCCACGATGGCCTCGCCCAGGGGATGCTCCGACCCGCGCTCCGCGGCCGCCGCAAGCCGCAGCAGCTCCGTCCCTTCGACGGCGCCGGCGGAGACCACACCGACGACCTCCGGCTTGCCGCCCGTCAGCGTGCCGGTCTTGTCGAGGACGATGGACGTGATCCGGCGGGCCTGCTCGAGCGCTTCTCCGCCCCGAACCAGGATGCCGAGCTCGGCCGCCCGGCCGGTGCCGACCATGATGGCCGTCGGGGTGGCAAGCCCCAACGCGCAGGGACAGGCGATGATGAGCACCGCGATCGCGGTCGTCAGGCCGAAGACGAGGCGCGGCTCCGGTCCGAACAGCAGCCAGCCGGTGAACGTGAGCAGAGCGATCGCGAGAACGGCCGGCACGAAGACAGCGGCAACCGCGTCGGCGAGACGCTGGCTCGGCGCGCGGGACGCCTGCGCCTGTTCGACCAGGCGGACGATCTGGGCGAGAGTCGTCTCCGCGCCCACCTTCGTCGCCCGGAAGACGAACGAACCGCTCTTGTTGAGGGTCGCACCGATCACCACATCTCCCGGCGCCTTGTCAAGCGGCACGCTTTCTCCCGTCAGCATGCTCTCGTCGACGGCCGACTCCCCGTCGACCACGATCCCATCCACGGGCACCGCCTCGCCGGGGCGCACACGCAGCCGATCCCCCACGCGCACGGCCTCCACCGGGATGTCTTCTTCCACTTCGTCGCGGACGACGCGCGCGGTTTTCGGTCGCAGGCCCATGAGGGCGGTAATGGCCGCCCCCATCCGTCTCATCGCCCGCTGTTCGAGCCAGCGGCCGAGGAGGATGAGGCCGATGATGATGGCGCCGGTTTCGTAGTACAGCTGAACGGCGAATCCCCACCGGTGCGCGAGCGAGGGCGCCAAGGTCACAAAGGCGCTGTACGCGTACGCGGCGCCGCTGCCGAGCGCGATCAGGGTGTCCATGGTGGCGGCGCCGTGGCGGGCCGCCGCCCACGCGGCGGTGTAGAAGACACCGCCGGCCCAAAATTGCACGACCGACGCGGCGATCAAGAGGACCAGGCTCCACACGGTTATGCCGTGCCCGTGGGCCGCGGGAAGGTACATCACAGCCATCATCCCTGCGCCCAGTACCAGGCTCGTGACCCACTTGCGCCGCAGCGCATCCAAAGCACGCGCCTGCTCGCCGGCGCGAACGTCCCCCGTGCGGGGCGCGCCGGGCGGGGTGGGAAGCCTGGCGGTGTAACCCGCGTGTTCCACCGCGGCCCGGAGGTCCTCCGCGCTCGCGACCGCGGGATCGTAGACGACGCGGGCCTTCGCCGCCGCGAGGTTAACGTCGGCGCCGGTCACGCCTTCGACTTTGCAGAGCGACTTTTCCACCCGCCGGACGCACGAGGCACAGGTCATCCCATCGACCGCGAGGTCGATCGTGGCCTCCGGCATCGCGGGGGGCGCGCTCACGACGCCGCGCCGCCTCCCGTCGTCACCGGATGGCGCCGGCCGTTCTCGAAGACCTCGAGAAGTTCCGCGACCGCGCGCTCGCGCTGCCGCGGCGTGCCGGACCGGATGGCGTCGCTTACGCAGTGGTTGAGGTGACGTTCGAGCAACAACGCCGTGGCCTTGTCCGCGGCGCTCTGCACCGCCCGGATCTGCTTGATCACGTCCACGCAGTACCGGTCCTCGTCGACCATGCGCACCACGGCCCGCCAGTGTCCTTCGATGCTGCGCAGCCGCGCCAGGATCTGCCCCTTCGTCCGTGGATCGGCGCCGCGTACGATTCGTGTCACGGCGGCTCCCCTCCTCGCTCTTGTCCCCTCCCCGTGGGGGAGGGTCAGTTCCAGGATATCGGCCGGCCCGCGCGTCGTCAATCCGGGCGGTCGCGGCGGTCACGCCGGCCGGCGTGCATCGATGGCCGCAGGGGGACCGCGCGCGCGTCCGTCCGCCGCAGCGGCCCCATTTTGTGGTATTATTTGGAGCACGCTGCTGGGCTTCGGGGGGAGACCGGGATGCCGCTCATTCGGTTAGGAGTCGCCGCGCTGATCATGCTGGCCTGGGGTCTACCGCTGACCGTGATTACACTTCGTGTCCTTCACGTGACGGACGAAGTACAGCACCTCATCGCCGGATCGTTCCTAGCGTTTGGGTATGGGCTGCTGGCGGTTCCCCTGCTCCACTGGCTCGCGTTCTAAGCGACAGATCCGGACCGGCTGAAGCCGGACCCGAACGGAGACGTGGCAACAATCAACCCGGCGTCCCTTCCGGGGCGCCGGGTCCGCCATTTTTTTGAGTTCGGTTGGTAAAACCGCGAACGCTGGAGAGCCTACGCCGGTTGCGCCGCCATGACCGCCTCGGCCGCCACATGGCGCACCGAATATTCCGAGCCCCAGCCGTTGGGAACCCGCCCCTCGTCCGTGGGGTCGAGCCACATCACGCCGTCCACCGAGAAACAATAGACGGCGCGCCCGGGTGTGAGGTAGACCGTCACCGACCAGTCGCCGTCGGCCGTACGCCGCATCCGATGCACCGCGGTATTCCAACCATTGAAGGACCCAATCACCGAAACCGTGAGGGCGGTCGGCATCAGGCGTCCTGGAAAGCGGAAGGTCACCGGTACGAGCGTTGCGATAGGCATGCTTCACCGTCCAGGGGAACGTCGGAGACGATTTTTCCCGCGTGGGCTACCGGCTAAACATCATGCCTTAAGTTCTTTGTAATTTTGTTATACCCTCGGGTCCGGCAACATACACGACGTCGGTGATATCGACAAAGAGTCCGTGCTCCACGATCCCAGCAATCGCATCGAGTGTCGCGCCGAGGGCGGCCGGATCGCCGATGGCCCCGCACACCAGTTCGACGACCACGTTGCCGTTATCGGTCGGAAACGGGCGGCCGTCCCGAAGACGCAGACGGCCTTCGGCATGCCGGACGCGCTGCGGGATCGCACGCATAACCCACGGCACGGCAAAGGGCAGTACCTCGAGCGGCACCGGGCCGGACAACTGCGCAACCGCCTTCGAGAAATCGGCGACGATGACGGTTCGCCGCGCCGCCGCCGCGACAATCTTCTCGCGCGCGTGCGCGCCGCCGCCGCCTTTGATGAGTGCGAGCGACGGCGCCACCTGGTCGGCGCCGTCCACCACGACGTCGGGGACGGCGTCGAGCGTGACAAGCGGAATGCCGGCCTCACGCGCGAGCGCGGCCGTCCGTTCGGAAGTCGGCACGCCGTGAATGCGCCAGCGGTTGTCGCGGATTCGGCGGCCGATCTCCTGCACCGCGTAGGCGGCGGTCGAGCCGCTCCCGAGCCCAACCACCATGCCGTCGCGAACCTCCGCCGCCACGGCGGCCAGCGCCGCCTCGCGCTTGAAGGGCTCCCGGGAGCCGGGCGGCGTGTCGGAGCTCACAGCTTGTAGCCGAATTTTCGCAGGAGATCCCGCCGCGCCCGGACCTCTTCCGGCCCTTCCACACCGAGCGGAGACTGCCCGTCGATCACGCCCAGCACGCCCCGCCCCTGCTCGGTCTCCGCCACGACGACCTCGAGTGGATTCGCGGTCGCGCAGAAAATCCGGCACACCTCCGGTACCTGACGGATGGCCCCGAGCACGTTGATGGGAAAGGCCGCTTCGAGGAAAATCACGAACAGGTGGCCGCAGCCAAGGGTTCGGGCGTTGCGGGCGGCGAGATCGATGAGCGCGGGAGCCGTACCGCTGGTGCGGATCAGGCGCGGACCGCTCGCCTCGCAAAAGGCAAGGCCGAAGCGGATGTTCGGGACGGCGCCGGCCAAGGCCTCATGGAGGTCGTCCGCCGTTTTGATGAAATGCGCCTGACCCAGGATCACATTGAGGCCCTGCGGGTTCTCCACCCGGACCACGTGCGTGTCCATCCCGTCGCGCCTCCGAGGGCCTGCCGGGGCAGGCAGATGCGGTCCTCTGCTTCACCCGTTCGGAGGTGCATTCCTGGTCGACGCGCCGGTGCGCGCGGGGCCGCGCGCGGCGGCGTCGAAGTCATGCCCCGCGATCGAACACACGCACGACGAGCCGCGAGAAAGGAGTCGACGGATGGAAGCGACGCTGCGGTGGGACGGCGGGATGCGCTTCGGCGGCGTCGCGGAGTCCGGCGGAACGATCACCCTCGACGCCCGTCCAGAGCACGGCGGGACCGGCCAGGGGCCGTCTCCGATGGAAACGGTGCTCCTCGCGCTGGCCGGCTGCACGGGCATGGATGTCGTCTCGATCCTCGGCAAGATGCGGGCACCGCTCGAGGGGTTGGAAATCCGCGTCTCGGGGGACCGGGCCGATGAACATCCGCGGGTGTTCACGAGAATCCGGCTCGAGTACATCTTCCGCGGCAACGATTTGCAGCCGGACCAGGCCGCGCGTGCCGTGCAATTGAGCCAGGAAAAGTACTGCTCGGTGTCCGCGATGCTGCGCGCGAGCGCGACGCTGACCTACTCCTGGCGTATCGCCGCGGGGACGTAGCGCACGGTCACCGGTACGGGCGGCCGGCGCGGGGGCCCGCCAGCGGCAGCTACCGCCGCCAGGCGAGGTGGGCCGGCGCCCGGCCCCACACGCTCACCTCGACGTCGCAGCCGGCGACGGTGACCATCCCGTAGGCGGCCGCGGGCTCTCCGCCCGTGTAGGCGGTGTCCACAAGCGACCCCAGCGTCACATACGGGATCCCACGAATCTCCGCCGCCCGGGTCCAATGCAGATGACCGGCAAACACCGCCGCGACACCCGCGGCGGCTTCGAGCGCGCCCCGCACTTCGACCCGGTTCCGCACCACGGCCAGATCCGGGCGTCCGGCAAAGTAGCGGTGACCTTCCAGGGCAGGTTCGTCGAGCGGATGGTGCCCGAAGACGAGGGACGTCCGCGGGCGCTCGGCGAGCGCCGCGCGCAGCCAGTGCAGTTGCGCCGCGCTCACCGCGCCGCCGGTCCCGTCGATCGCCGGGTCCACCGTATCGAGGAGAATCAGCCGCGCGGGGCCGAGGTCCACGGCCTCGGCGGCCCAGGCCCTGTTGACGGCCGCGAGCGCGTCGTGTTTGGCAAGGCGCTCGACGTCGGTGTTGCCGAGCAGGTGATACACGAGGACGCCGACTTCTTCCAGCCGGCGGCGCACGTAGCGCTCCCGCACGCCGTCCTGGCCGGCCGCTACGCTGTTGATCCGATCGCCCAGGTCGACGAGGCAGGCCGGCCGCAGATCGCACATTGCCGCAACGAGCGCGTCGAGCAATAGGGGCGTGCGGCTGCCCGGCAGGGCATCCCAATCCGGACCGCAGTGAATGTCGGCGACGATGCCGACGCGGACCGGGGCGGGCGCGGCGTTAGACCTGCTGCGCGCTGAAGATGATCACGGCCCGAAGGGCCAGCACGCCGATCAGAACGAGCAGCGCCGCCAGCGCCGGGGCGCCGCGCGTCCGGCCGCGCCCGGACAGGGCGGCGAGCGGCGGGATGAGGCCAATCGCGACAATGATCCACAGCACAAACCACGGCGCGCGCAGGGTCAGCGAGAGTGTGCCCGCCGCCGCCAGCGTCGCGAATAGCAGCAGAATCCACACGAGCTCGATCAGGGCGAAAAACCCGTCGGCGACATGCAGCCGGCCGTCGGTCCCGGCGGCGGCCGCGTCGCGGCGGGCCACGATGGCGAGAAGGGCCGCCGCGCCGCTCAATCCGGAGGCCATGAAGAGACCGCCGAGCGTCCAGGTATCGCTCCACAGCGGCTGATTCGACACGCTCAGCAGCACGCCGGTGTAGGAAGCGACGAAAAGGGCCACGATGGCCCCGACGACGTTAAAGAGGCGGGCGCCGGCGCCGGCCGGAGCGGGCGTCACCGACCGCGGTTGCGACAGAGCGCCCAGGAACGACACAAACGCAAAGAACCCGTAGACGAGCAGCGCCCAGCTGCCGACGGACATCGGGCTCCAATAGTGGAAGATCAGGCCGCCGCCACCCGGCGTCGTCGCGGCCAGCATGTGCCAGAAACGCAGCGGCGACCCGAGGTCGACCGTCAGCAGAATCGGGCAGAGGATCAGAATCGGGAAGGCCCAGAGAAAGGCGGCGCGCGCCGTGAGTTCGTCCTGCGGCCGGCCCCAGAGCCGGAGCGCCGTGCCGAGCGCGTAGAGACCGCCGCTCAGGCCGGCGAAGAAAAAGTATCCGAGAATATACCACGTCCACTCCGGCGGATGGGTGAAATGCTCGGCCATCATCCGTTCCCCCTCGCCGCGCCGCCGTTGCGCCCCCGACCGAGTTCGGTCATGCGCCGGTCGCGGAAGGCGACGACGGCCGCCACGGCGCCCACCAGCGCGGTCGCCAGCATGCCGAGGTATCCGCCGCGGTTGTTCCGGCGGGGCAGCACCGCGTTCTGCTGGTTGGGCAGCCCGTACGTCTCCGGCTTGTCCATCAGGAGAAAGAACGCGTTGAGCCCACCGTAGACTTTGTCGTCGCGTCCGTACAGCTGCGCCTGCGTGAGGCCCTGGTCGTGGAGGACGGCGAGCCGCGCGTCGGCGCGCTTCTGCATCTCCGAGAGCGGCCCGAACTGGATCGACTGCGTGGGACAGGCCTGCGCGCAGGCGGGCGTCATCCCGTTTTGGAGGCGGTCGTAGCAGAATGTGCACTTGTGCACGGTGCCCGTCTGGCCGCTGTAGCCGATCACGCCGAACGGGCAGGCCGAAATGCAGTCCCGGCAGCCGTTGCAGACGTCCTGCTGGATGAACACGGTGTCGAATTCGGTGCGGACGATCGCGCCCGTGGGACAGACCTCCATGCAACTCGCCTGCTTGCAGTGCTTGCAGACGTCGGACAGCATGAGCCATGCGTGGCCGTTGCCGGTTTGGACCGGCTCGTCGGTCAGCCGCTCGATGAACTGGACATGGCGCCAGTTCTGGTCGTTCAGGGCGCCGGTGTTGTCGTAGCTGTCCATGAATTTCGGCTTGTCGCCGGCCAAGCCGTTCCACTCCTTGCAGGCGACTTCGCACGCCTTGCAGCCGATGCATACGCTGGAGTCGGTGAAAAAGCCGACGGCTTCAGGCATGGCTCACGCCCCCATCAGGTTCGGTACGACTTTGGTGAAGCCGGATCCAACGGCATGGAGATCGAGTGGAATCGCCGCGAGTTCGTCGACGAGCGGTACCGCCCGCGGGTCGCGCCCAAGGTCGATCGAGACGAGGTAGCGCGAACAGGTCGTGCAGGCGTCGATGCGCATGTGGGGAAAGCGCGGCCCCGCGCGCGTCCCGGGGGTCTCCGGCCTGCCGCGCAGTCCGCGGACGGTGCTGCCGGACAGCGCACGCTCGTCCGTTCCCTCTTCGGCCAACACGGTGAGGTTCGCCGTGGCCTGCTCTCCGCACGCCGCGCATGTCAGCCGCGGATACGGCCAAGCGGCGGCGCAGCGGGAACACACGAGGGACCGGAGGCCGGACACGAGCGACTCGGCCGGCGCGGCGATGACGGTAAGCTGCGGCGGGCCCCCGCACACCGGGCAGTGCGCGCCCCGGCCGTCCTCGAACGTCCGGCCCCCGCCGGACGCCTCACCCGCGCGCTCGCCCAGCGCTTCCAGCAGCGGGCCGCCGGAGGCACGCGCGAGGTACCGCTCGACCGGCGGTTGATCATCCCCGTCGAGCCAGCGCCGGATCATCTGCACGCCCGAGGCGGCGGACGCGCCGGCGAATTGCGCGCGGAGAATGTCCGCGAGTGAACGCGGGCCGGCGGCAATCGTCGCCGCGATGACCCCGGGCAACACACGGGCCGCCCCGTACTCGCACAGATCCGCTGCGCCCAGGGGATCCCGCCGCGCGGCGGCCCAGGCCGCTTCCTGCGTGTCCACGAGGGCCCGATATAGGGCCAGCGGCTCGCGCGCGAACGGGTAGCGCTCGCGCAAGGCCTCCGCCCGCTCGCGCCGGACCGCCCAGGGCGCCGGTCGCACCGCGCGCCCGGCGCCGTCCGCGCGCAGAGCCTGAGCGGTCATCCGAGGCGCTCCAAGTTGACCAAGAACGCCTTGAACTCCGGCGTTCTCGCACTCGCGTCGCCGACGAATGGCGTGAGCACGTTGGCGAGCCAGTGCTGGGATTTTTCGGGATACTGGTCCGCCGAGATGCCGACAAACCCCCAGTGTATCGGGATGCCGATCTGCCACACCCGCTTGCCTGCCACATCGAGAGGACCGAGGCGCTTCGTGACCATCGCACGGGCTTCGACCTTGCCGCGCTTCGAGGACACCCGGACCATGTCGCCGTTCCTGATCCCCTTCTCCTTGGCCAGGCCGTCCGGGATCTCGACAAACGCCTCCGGCTGCAACTGGACGAGGTGCTCCACGTGCTGCGTCACGTAGTGCTCATGCTCGGTGAGCCGGTACGTCGTCGCGACGTACGGGTAGTCTGCCACCGTCCCGAAGCGATTGGGCCGGCCCGCCTCCTTGTCGTACAGGAACGCCGCCGGGGAAGCGGAGTTCTCGGGATGCAGCGGGTTGTCGACCGGCGACTCGATCGGCTCGTAGTGCTCCGGGAACGGCCCGTCGAGCGGGGTGTTGCTGAACAGTCGGCCGGTGCCCTCGCCGGTCATGATAAAGGGCAGCCACGCCTTCGGGTCCTTGGGGTTCATGGTCGGCGGATAGTCGGGCACGTCCCCGACCCACCGCTGCCCGTTCCATTGGATGCCGGGACGCTCGGGGTCCCACGGCTTGCCCTCCAGATCGGCCGAAGCGCGATTGTACATGACCCGCCGGTTGAGCGGCCAGCTCCAGCTCCAGTTTGGATAGAAGCCCAACCCCGTGGGGTCGTTCTTCTTCGGGTCCCCGACCCCGTCGCGACGCTTCATGAGGTTGCCGCTCTCGGGGTAGCTGCCGGTGTAGATCCAATCGCCGGCGATCGTGGTGCCGTCGTCCTTGAGCGCGGCGAATGTGGCGAGGCGCTTACCCGTCGTGAGATCCTTGCCGTTGATCTCCTGCGCAATTTCGTCCAGTTCCGGCTTGACCGGATCCTTGTAGTCCAGCGTCAGGTGCATGATCGGATCGGGGAACTTGCCGCCTTCCTTCTGGTAGAGCGCCTTGACGCGGTTGAACAGGTCGGCCATGATCCAGTGATCGTGCCGCGCCTGACCCTGGGGCGGAATCACCTGGTCCTTCCACTGCGACCAGCGCCCGCTGTTGACGAAGGACCCGTCCTTCTCGATCCAGTGGGTCGCCGGCATCATAAAGACTTCGGTCTCAATGTCCGCGGCCGTCATGCCCGGCCCGTGCCAGAACTCGGAACTCGTCGTCGGCAGAGGATCCATGACGACCAGCCACTTGAGCTTGGACAGCGCCTGCAGCACCTGGTTCGAGTCCGGGCCGATGCTGGTGGCCGTCATGCCGTTGAGGATGATGCCTTCCATCTTGCCCTGCAGGGCGTGGTCGTAGATCGAAATCCACGACGAGTTCCCGGCCGGCTTGGGGATGTAGTCGAACGCGAATTCGTTGTCTTTCGTGGCCGCGTCCCCGTACCACGCCTTGAGCAGGCTGACCATGAACTTTTTATAGTTCGTCCCGAAGAAGTTCCAGGAGTTGGGATCGGACTTCTTCGGCGCCTTCTCCTTGACGTAGTCGGCGAGATTCTTCTCACCGGGCGCCGGGATCGCGAGGTAGCCCGGCAGGATCTCCCACGAGATCGCGTGGTCCGTGTTGCCCTGAATGTTGGCATGTCCGCGCTCGGCGTTCATGCCGCCGCCCGGCCGTCCCATGTTGCCGAGGAGCAGCTGCAGCAGCGCGGCCGAGCGGATCAACTGCACGCCGGTGGTGTGATGGGTCAGGCCGACCGCGTAGACGATCGTCATCACCTTCTCGGGCTTGCCCATCTCGCCGACCAGCGCCGCCACCTTCAGGAACTCATCCTTCGGGATGCCGGTGATCGACGACACCATCTCGGGCGTGTAGCGGGCGTAGTGCACCTTCAGGAGTTGAAAGACCGAGCGCGGGTCCTGCAGCGTCATGTCGCGCTTCGCGAAGCCCTCGGAATCGGCCTCGTAGCCCCACGTCGCCGTGTCATAGGTCCGCTTGGCCGGGTCATAGCCTGAAAACAGCCCGTCCTTGAATCCGTAGCCGTCTTTGACGACCCATGAGGCGTTCGTATAGTGCTGCACGTACTCGGCATGGTGGAGGCTGTTCTGGAGCACGTAGTTGATGAGGCCGCCGAAATACGCGACATCGGTGCCGGTGCGGATGCGCAGGTACGTATCCGCGAGCGCGGACGTGCGCGTGAACCGCGGGTCGACGTGGATGATCTTGGCACCGCCGCCCTTGCCGGGGCCGCGTTTCGGGTCGAGCTTCGCGCGCACGAACCACTGGAAGCCGACCGGATGGGCCTCCGCGGGGTTCGCGCCGTTGATCAGAATCAGGTCGGTGTTCTTAATGTCCCTCCAATGGTTTGTCATTGCTCCTCTTCCGAACGTGGCGGCCAGACTGACCACCGTGGGCCCGTGTCAGACACGGGCCTGCTGCTCTAAGTGCACCACCCCCAGCCCGCGCATCACCTTGGTGCAGAAGTAGCCCTCCTCGCTGCTGAAGGCGGCGCCGCCGGCGAAGGCAATGCCCTCGCAGCGGTTGACGCTGTTGCCCTTGGTATCCGTCGTGACGAAAGTCCGGTCGCGGGAATCCTTGATGAAACGGGCGACCCGGTCGAGCATGAAGTCCCACGAGACCGGCTTCCAGGCGGTCGCCTTCGGCTCGCGGTAGAGCGGCTGCTCGACGCGGCGCGCGGAGGTCGCCAGCGACATCGCGCTCGCGCCCTTGGGACAGAGCCGCCCCTCGTTGACCGGGCTGTCGGGATCGCCCTCGATTTGCAGGATGTCCGTGCCGCCGTCGGCGCGCTTGCGCGTATACGCGATCAGCGAGCAGCCTACGGCGCAGTAGGGGCAGACGGAGTGGGACTCCTGCGCGCCGGCGATGTGGAGCTGCTGCTTCACCTGCGCGGCCTCGGCGAGATCGAACCCGAGCACGGAGACCGCCGCGGTGCCCGCGCCGGCGCCGGCCAACTGGAGCAAACCACGACGGGTAATCGTGGCCATCATATCGCCTCCACGGATGACATCGGCTCACCGGGGGTAGACACCGAATCACGCGGGGGGACGACCGTACATTGGATCGACGCGAAAAGCGGCGACGCCCCTGCGCACCCGATCGTGGACCGCTCCCTGGCGCGAGCCGTCAACACAGCCTCGTCACATCGAATGGCCTCGACCGTACTATTTTACGGCCGGAAGCCGGTTCCTCTTTGCGGGCGGCGCCGCCCCAGCGCGGAGCGAACGGTGCGAAGAGGCTCGCATATCACCGCGTGGAAGGTACCGCGCATGACGACGCGCGGCGCGCCGGGCGCCGATGTGGAGCGGGTCCTCGAGCGGCTGCTGGCGGTCGTACGGCCGCTTCCGCCGGAGCGGGTGCCCGTCTGGGAGGCGGCGGGCCGCATCGCGGCCGCGTGCGTCCGGGCGCCCGTGGCGGTTCCGCGCATACGCCGCTCCGCGATGGATGGCTACGTGTGCCACGAGGCCGACGTGGCCGACGCCACGGAGGACCGGCCGGTTGTGCTCGAGATCACGGGCGCGTCCGCCATGGGGGAACCCCCCGGCCGCGGGCCGGCGCGCGGCGAGGCGTGGTCGATCACCACGGGCGCCCCGGTGCCGCGCCTCGGTGACCGGGTTCTGCCGCTCGAGGCGGTTCGGGTGGACGGGACGGCGGTGCGCCTGGATCGCCGCGTTCCGGGGCACCGCCACGTCGCCGAGCCCGGCGAGGAAGTCCGGCCGGGCGACGTCCTCACCACGCCGGGCCGGCCGGTCCCGGCCGCCACGTGCGGCGCGCTCGCGGCGTGCGGCATCGCCACGCTTCGCGTGCACCGGCGCCCCCGCGTGGCGCTGGTCGCGACCGGGAACGAACTCGTGGAACTGGAGGCCGCGGGCCCGCCCCCGCCTCCGGGGTGCATCGTCAACAGCAACGCCGTGACGCTCGCGGGAGAACTCGCCGCCGCGGGCTGCGAGGTCCACTATCGCGGCATTGTCCCGGATCGGCCCGCGCAGTTGACGCGCGCCTTCGCGGCGATGCGCGATCGTTATGACGTCGTGCTGTCCACGGGCGGCGTGTCGGTGGGCCGCTATGACCTGGTGCACCGCACGTGGCTCGATCTCGGCGCGCGGCGATACGCCGGCCGGGTCGACTTGAAACCCGGCGGGCCGTTTTTCGCGGCGCGCGCGGGACGCGCGTGGGCCATTGGATTGTCGGGCACGCCGGTCGCCTGCCTCGCCGCCTTTCAGCTCATCGTGCGGCCCGTGTTGCGGCGGCTCGCGGGCGCGCACCTCGTCGTCCGGCCCGTCGAACTGCGGACGCTCGCGGACGCGTGGCCGCGGCCCACAGACCGCCTGCGCGCGTTGTGGGGATGCGTGAATGCCGGCGGCGAGGGAATGGTCCACTTCTTGACGGACGGCGCGGCGGGCCGCCTCACGCTCTTGACCGCGGCCGACGCGCTCGTGCTGCTGCCCGCGGGAACGCCGTCCCTCCCCGCCGGCTCTCAGGTGGCGGTGCTGCGGCTCGATCGTGCGGAAGCCCAGGAACGGCTGACGATTCCGCGCGCCGTTCCCGGTCCGCTTGTGATCGGCGTGGCCGGCGCATCAGGCAGCGGCAAGACGTCCGCGATCGTCGGGCTCATCAAGCGCCTGAGGGGCCGCGGGCTCCGCGTCGGCGCGGTGAAGCACGCGGCACACGGATTCCAAATCGACCGGCCGGACAGCGACAGCGCGCGCATGATGGACGCCGGTGCGGAACGGGTCGTCCTGGCGGGTCCGTCCGAGACGGCGGTGCGGGTCCCCGGTGAGATGCCACTCGCATCGCTGATCCGAGGCGCGGCGGGCGCCGGCGGCGGGCGTGTGCCGGATGTCGTGCTCGTGGAGGGCTTCGGCGCCGGCGGCCATCCGATCGTGCAGATCGGCGCGCCGAAGCCCGACCGCGCGGGCGTGGAGGCGTGGAAAACCATCCCGCCTGTGACAACGCTGTCCGAGTCTGAGTTTGAGACGGCGCTCGACGGCCTCGCGGCCGGCATCGCCGCGCTGCTGGACTCTGATCCCTTCACGGTCCGCCGTTGACTCCGGCGCTATAATAGGTAGGCGTGATTCCGGATCGGAGGTGAAGGAATGACCCGTAAGGCGGCACGTGGGCGGAAGAGTGCGGCACGGGCCAGAACGACCACGGCCCGAAGCCAGGCCCGGTCGACGACCCGGACCGGCCGCAAGACGGCCAGCGCCCGCGCCTCCAAGACCGCGGCTTCGACGCAGACCACGAAGCGCGGCTCAACGCAGACGCCCCCGCGGGCGTCTCACCCCAACGACCAAACGACGCAGGAGCCGCTCGCCGTCCGCGGACTGCCGGAGGACTCCGCCGCCGGCCACCGTGACGCGAAAGCCGCGGGCGAGCACGATATCAAAACCGCCCAGCACGAAGACGACGAGGACATGGACTGGCTCTCCGAGGACGAAGATCCCCGCAGCCAGATTGTTGAAGGCGACGACGACTGGGAGCCGGGCGGCGACGACGAGTGGTAGCCGGTAGGCGGCGGTAGCCAGGCCCTCCCGGCGGCTGCACCCGCTGGCAAAAACTCAAAATCAGTCCGGGCAAGCCCCCCTAAGTCGATGGCTTGAGGGTGGCGGCGGCGTGCCGGCGGAAGCGCGGCATCACGTCGGTTGCCAGGAGTTCCATCGAACGCCGCCACAGCGCCGGGTCGTCCCAGTCGTGCCCGGTCATGAGCAGCGTTCCAAAGTGGCCGATTTCGTCGCGCAGCGCGACGAGTTGATCCAGGACGCGGTCCGGTCTGCCGGCGATCACCTGCGCGCGCTTGATCGCATCCACGGTCACCGCATCGTCGGGGATCTCCGGATCGGGCTTGACCATGAACAACGCCTTCCGCCCCAGGCTGAAACTGTGCCGGAAGAAGGTGTAGTAGTACGCAAGCCCGTTTGACGGATCCGCGAGATACGCATCGGCCTCCGCGTCCGTCTCCGTCACCAGCACGCAACGCGCGACCCGCCAGACGCCGGGGTCGGGCCGCCGGTCCGCCGCCTCGCAACCTTCCGCGTAGCGTTCCCAGTGGCCGCGCAGGTACCGCCGGTTGAAGAAGTTGCCCGAGATAGGAATCCAGCCGCGTTCACCGGCGACCCGGGCGCTTGCCGAATTCGGCGTGACGAGCGACAACGCGATCGGCGGGTGCGGCCGCTGCAGCGGCCGCGGCGTCCAGCCGACTTTGAAGTCGGGCCACACACCTTCGCGGAGCGAAATCCGCCAGGTCTGCCCGCGCAGCTCGTAGGGCGGCTCGCGCGTCCACACGGCCAAGATCATCTCCACGGCCTCTGCCAGCATGCGGCCGCGCGCCTCGGGGTCCGTTACCCCAAACGCCTCCATGTCGCTCACCAATCCGCCCGGACCGATACCCATGATGAATCGGCCGCCGCAGAGATGATCGAACTGCGCGACGCGGGCCGCGACGGTGAGCGGGTGCGCCTGCGGCAGGTTGAGGACGCCCGTGCCGAAGCGGATGCGCGGCGCCTGTTCGACGACGCTGGACAGGAACATGAGCGGGTCGCTGATGCATTCCGTCCACGAGGTGAAATGCTCTCCGACGAACACTTCCGCGAACCCGAGGCGGTCCGCGAGCACGACGGCCTCGCGGTCTTCCTCGAGGACCGCGGCATAGTCGCGGCTCGGATGATGGAACGGCATGGTGAACATGCCGAGTTGGACGGTCACGACGGCCCCCGTCCGCGGGCGATCACGACGCGCGCTCGGGCCGGCCGGCATCAAGCACCCGCCTGAGCCGGGCGAGATCATCCGGCGTGTCCACGTCCCACGCCTCGTCGAGCGTCAGCGCTACTTCGGCCACATCGTCGGGATGACGCGCCGCCAGCCCCCGCGCGCCCATGTCGCCGCTCAGAGCCCGCACGTCCGCGAAGAGCGGACGCGCGATCAGGGCCGGCGCTCCCGTGACGTTCCCGTAGCGCGACAGGACCATCGATTTCCCCGTGGTGCGATAGGCGCCGATGAGCCGGTCGACGGCCGCGGCGCTGACGCGGGGCTGATCGCCGAGGAGGATCACGGCCGCCTCGCAGTCCGGCGGGAGCGCCGTGACGCCGGCCGCGAGCGAGGTCGCCATCCCTTCCAGGTACCGCGGGTTCACGACTACGCGTGCGCCGAGCGATTCGGCCTCGCGCCCGACCGCGTCGGCGTGCGACCCGACGACCACGACGACGGCGTCGCATGCGGAACGCTGGGCCGTGCCGACCACGTGCGCGAGCATCGTCCGGTCGCCCAAGGAGACGAGGGCCTTCGGCTCGCCCATGCGCGTGGCGCGCCCGGCGGCGAGCACGAGCGCCGCGATCACATTACGCCCGCGCGTGAATGGGGCCGCCGCGCTCCCGGAGGGAGGCGGCGCGCCGGCCGTTATGGAGGGCCAGGATTTCCGCGAGGATGCTGAGGGCGATCTCTTCCGGGGACTCCGCGCCCAGGTCGACCCCGACGGGTGCCCAGAGCCGCGCGCGCTGCGCCTCGTCCACCGCCAGCCCATCGCGCTCGAGGTCGGCGAGCAGGCGGTCTGTCCGCGCCCGCGGCCCCAGCAAACCGATGTACCGGGCGGGCGTGGCGAGCAGGCCGCGCAGCAGGGTGCGGTCGTGGAGAAAATTGTGCGTCATCACGACGACAAACGTCCGGCGGTCGATCCGCACTTTCCGGGGCACGTCCGCGTCGTCCGCCAGCACCACTTCGTCCGCGCCGGGGAAGCGTTCGCGCGTGGCGTAAGCCGGACGGCTGTCCGCCACCATCACCCACCAGCCGAGTTCGTGGGCCAGCCGGACGAGGGGGATGACGTCGTGCCCGGCGCCGCACACGAGCAACGGCAGCGGCGGGGCCAGGACCTCCACGAACACCTCCGCGGCCCCTCCGGGTCCCTCGAGCGCGATGAGGGCCGAGCGCCCCGCGTCGAACTGCGCACGTGATGCGGCCACCGCCAGTGCGTCGAGCGCCGGATCGCCGAGCGAGCCCTCCGGGGCGCCGTCTTCCGTGAGGTAGATCCGCGCGCCGGGCCGCAGCTCCTCGGGGCCCGAGACCAGCGTGGCGAGCACCAGCGTCCGCCGCTCGTCGATGGCGCGGCGGAGCCGCGCGGGCAGGTCACCCGCCACCGGCTCAATCAACACGTCGATCGCGCCGTTGCAGCCCAATCCGAGTCCCCAGACCGCGTCGTCGTCCGACGTCAGATCGTACTGCGCGAGACGCGCCCGTCCGCTTGCCAGCACGTCGCGCGCGATCTCGGCGATGTCCCCTTCGAGACACCCGCCGCTGACGGAGCCGACCGTGCGGCCGTCCGCGCGAATGAGCAGCCGCGCCCCCTCGCGCCGGTAGGTCGAGCCGCGCACCCGGATGACGGTCCCGAGTGCCGCAGGTTCGCCGCGGGCCTCCGCCTCGGCCAGCGCATCCAGAATGTCGCGCAATTCTCTCATGCCGTCCCCCCCGCGGGCCGTATGCGCACCGCCCGCCGCCGCGCCGCCAAGATCCGGCCGCGCGCACCGCGCGGCCGGCGCAGGTGCCGCTCGAGCACCCGCAGACTCGCGAGGTTGTGGGCGGAGGCAAAGACGTCCACGAACGGCAGCGCCGCGGCCATCCCCTGCGTGACCGGCTCGTATCCGGGACTGCCGAGGAGCGGATTGAGCCAGATCACGCGGCCGGCCCGCGCCCGCAGCACGCGCATGGCGGAGACGAGCACGTCGAGATCGCCGGTGTCCCAGCCGTCGCTCGCGATCACGACGATCGTGCGGCCGTCCACGAGCGAGCCGTACTGTTCGTTGAAGGTGCGCAGCGACGCGCCGATCTTCGTGCCGCCCGACCAATCCGGGACATACCGGGACGCCTCCGCGAGCGCGTGCCGGATGTCGCGGTGGGCGAGCGCGTCGGTCACGCGCGTGAGCGACGTGCTGAAGAGGAACGATTCCACGCGGCCGACGACGCCCTGCAGGGCGTAGACGAACTGCACGAGGAACCGGCTGTAGACGTCCATCGAGCCGCTGACGTCGCAGAGCAGGACGATCCGGACTTTGCGGATCTTGCGCCGCCGCCACACGAGCGCGGCCGGATCGCCGCCGTACTGCAGGCTGCGCCGCATCGTCCGCCGGAGGTCGACCCGCTCGCCGCGCCGCGCCGCGCGCATGCGCCGCGAGAGCCGCATCGCGATGCGGCGTGCGATCCGCATGATGAGTTCGGTGATCTCCTCGAGGTCGTCCGCCGCGAACGCGCTGAAGTCTTTGGCGGCGCGCACCTCGGCCGGACTGTACGCCGGCACGGACCGCTCGTCGTCGGACGGTGTCCCTTCCTCGGCCCAGTCGGTGACGGTGAGTTCGGCGCGCCGGCCTTCCGGCGCCTCGCCGGCCATGTCGGTCTCGGACTCGGACTCGGCCTGGTCCGTTCCCGGCATCACGGGCCCGAACGCCGGGGCCTGCCAGAACCGCTCGAACTCTTCATCGAACGCGGGCAGATCCTCCGCGCGCGAGCAGAGCACGGTGCGCAGCGCGAGGCGGACGGCGTCGCGGTCCGTGACGTCGATCGTTTCGAGGGCCGTGAGGGCGAGCCCGATCTCGGCGGGCCCCACGAGCAGACCGCGGCCGCGGAGACGGCGGCCGAACAACGTCAGGTTCGCGGCAAGGCTGCCCGGGCGCGTCCAGCGCGTCAGCGCCGCGGACGGCCTGGGATCAGCGCTGGGGAAGTTGGGCTGCGAGCGAGGCGGTTCGCTCGGGCGTCCATCCATCGCCGCTCGCCTCCACCGACTCCACCGCGTCGAGGATCGGCCGCAGGAACTGCGTCCGCACGCGGACGAGGTCCTCCTGATCCTTGCACAGGCAGCCGAGGGTCTCCGTGATCGCCTGAGGGTCGAGATGATCGCGGTGGAGCGCCATGAGGGCCGCGCTCCAGTCGAGCGTCTCCGCGACGCCCGGCACCTTGTCGAGCGGCGTGTGGCGGACCAGCTGCATGAAGCCGCAGATCTGCCGCGCCAGCCGGTCGTCGATGCCGGGCACCCGCGTGTGCACGATGCGCAGTTCCTTGTCGAAGGCCGGGTACTCCATCCACAAGTAGAGGCATCGCCGCCGCAACGCGTCGCTCAGCTCGCGGGTCCGGTTGCTGGTCAGGACGACGTACGGCACGTGGCGGGCGCGGATCGTCCCGATCTCGGGGATGCTCACCTGAAAGTCGGACAACACCTCGAGCAGAAAGGCTTCGAATTCTTCGTCGGCGCGGTCGACCTCATCGATCAGCAGGACCGGCGCCCGCTCCGCGGTGATCGCCTGGAGGAGCGGCCGCTTCAGCAGAAAGGGCTCGCTGAAGATGAGCGACTCCTTTTCCTCGACCGGCCGGCCCGTCGACTCCTCGAGCTTGATCCGAAGCATCTGGCGCTGGTAGTTCCATTCGTACAGGGCCGTGTGGACGTCGAGGCCCTCGTAACACTGCAGGCGGATGAGGTCCGTGCCGATGGCCTGCGCCATCACTTTGGCGACCTCGGTCTTGCCAACACCGGCCGCGCCCTCGATCAAGAGGGGCTTGCGCAGAACCACGCTCAGGTGCACCGACGTGGCCAGATCGCGGTCGGCGATGTAGCCCTGCCGGGCCAGAATCTCGACGATTTGGGGGATGCCCCCGAATCCTTCAGGGTACTGTACCGCCTGCGCCACGCGTTCCCTCCACGACTTGGCCAGTTTGTACCGCGCCGGAGCGCTTAAATTACCGGCTCATCATAGCATAACGTGCCGCGGGCCGAGGATCGTCCCCCGGGAGGCTTTTGCCCGTGCTCGCGCGGAACTTCTCGTGCATGGAGCCGATGCGAGAACCCGGCGCGCCGGAAACTGGCGGGCAGTGGCCGGCACTCCCCTACCCGGCCTGGCGGGACACCCGCGAGACGCTCCACCTGTGGACGCAGATCGTCGGAAAGACCCGCCTCGCCTTGACCCCACGCGTCAACCACTGGTGGAATGTGACGTTGTACGTCACCGCGCGCGGTCTCGGCACGTCGCTCATGCCCTGCGGCGCGGAGATGTTCGACGCGGAGTTCGACTTCGTCGCTCACCGGCTCAGGCTCCGGACGCTCACGGGCCGGGAGGCCGGCGTGGACCTCTACCCCCGCACGGTCGCCGACTTCTACGCGGAGTATCTCGCGAGGCTGCGCGACGTGGGCATCGAGGTACCGATCTTCACGAAGCCGCAGGAGTTGGCGGACCCGATCCAGTTCGACCACGACACCGTGCACGCATCCTACGACGGCGAGGCCGCGGCGCGGTTTTGGCGCGTGTTGGCCATCGTCGCCGCCGTGCTCCAGGAGTTCCGCGCGCGGTTCATCGGCAAGTGCAGCCCGGTGCACTTCTTTTGGGGCGGGTTCGATCTGGCGGTATCCCGCTTTTCCGGCCGGCCGGCGCCGCCCCGCCGTGGGGCCGACCGCATGAGCCGCGAAGCGTATTCCCACGAGACGAGCAGCGTCGGATTCTGGCCCGGCGATCCGTCGTCACCGGAGCCGGCGTTCTTCTCGTACATCGCGCCGGCCCCGCCGGGCCTCGAGCGGGCCGCCGTTCAGCCGAAGACCGCGGCGTACGCGCCGGACTTCGGGGGCTGGTTCTTAAAGTACGATGAGGTCCGCGCGTCGCCGTCGCCGCGTCTCACACTGCTCGATTTTTGCCAGACCGCGTATGAGGCTGGGGCGGACCTGGCGCACTGGCCCCGCGCGCAACTCGAACGGGGCTGAGCGCGGCGACGCGGGCATGGCATACGGGGCTCCCGCCGTCCCCGCGACGGTGGTCGTCTACGGCAAGCCGGATTGCTCGCTGTGCGACAAAGCGACCGCGATTCTGGAGCGTCTGCGCGCGGAGTTTGAATATCGCATCGAACACGTGGACATCACCGGGAATTCGCAACTGTTCGCGCGGTACCGCTACCGGATCCCTGTGGTCACGCTCAACGGCCGTGAGATCGCAGCCGGCATCGTTACGACTCCGATGGTGCGGTCCGCTTTGCGCCGGCTGCCCCGGGCATGAAGTGCGCCCTCCCTACTGGGACGGAACGCGTGCCGGACCGCGCCGACGATGTGTGCGGCGTCCCGCACCATTCGTGCGACGAGGTCGCCGGCCGGCTCAATCGCGCGAATGAGGCCGGCGCTCGCGCTCCATCACGACGCTCCTTTCAGGGATTAGTCCGGCAGCTTCATGGCCCGCCACGCGGGGTACCGGTAGAGTTCCCCCTCGCAGACGTTCGCGACGTAGCGGCCGCGATGGCTGAACTGCATGACGCGCTTGCCCTGGCGGGCCAACTTGGCCCACCGCGACGACGTCCGAGGATTTTGTTCAACGCCGAAGAGACGGTAGCAGCCGTACGGGATCTCCACCGTCCGCAGGTGCTGTGTCTTTGTGAATCCCGCGGGAAAACGGCGCCGTCCTACGGTGACGTCCGCGACGCCGTGGGCGAAGATCTGACGCCACACCGCGACCAGCACGTCCCCGAGTCCCGGGGCCGTCGGGCGCGCGGCGGCACGGGACGCCGGCCGCCGCCGCTCGGAGCGCCGTCTCACCCGGACGCGTGGCGGAGCAGAATTTCCCACCGCTCGATCGCGACGGTGCGGAGCCAGCGCGACGGCTCCCAGGGGTCCTCGGCCAGGCGGGCCCGGACGGCGCCTTCATCGGCCGCGTTCACGACGATCAAAAATTTCGTTTCCCCCGCGCCGAGCGGCCCGCCGAGAACGACGAAGCCTTCCGCGGCCAGCGCGTCCATGAATCCCGCGTGCGCCGCCCAGCCGTCCTGTCTGCGCATCGGCCGCGCGCGGTCCCACGCCGGTCCGGGTTCGCGGAACACCGCGAAGTAGCTCATCACGTCCTCCTCACCCGGGCGGCCACCACGCGGGGGTATGCGGCGGCGAGGAACGCCGGCATCGTATCGCCCGCGGCGAGACGATGCTTGATCTTGCGCGGCAGCCGCTTCAGCCGCAACTCGAGCCGGTACGCGGCGGCGATCGTCGGACACCGCCACAGCGCGACAAGGCGCAGCGGGCCGCGGCCGCGCGTGTAGCGGGCCCCGTAGCCGGCGCGATGCGCGGCGAGCCGCCGCGCGGGATCGGTGGTGTATCCGACGTAGTACGTGCGGTCGCCGCAGCGAAGGAGGTAGACGAAGTGAGACGCCGCCGGCTCGGCGCGCGATCGCTTCGTGTGGCCCCGCGGGCCCGGGACTTTCGACCGGCGGGACCTTCGGCCGGCATCGACCCGTATCGGGACTAGCCGGCGGGATGCGCCGGCGTCGCCGGAATTCATCGCCGCCAAGTTCGCGCTGCTATAGGAATCACCTCCGGAGCCATCGAAACGGGACAGCCCTATGAGCAGCGCCGCATGAGCACGCGCTATTTCGGCGCGCGCATCCCGCGCAATGAGGATCCCCGCCTGCTGACCGGACACGGCCTGTTCGTCGACGACGTGCGGCTGCCCGGTCTCGCGCACGCCGCGGTGCTGCGCAGTCCGCACGCGCACGCGCGCCTCCGCCGCGTGAACGTGCGCCGGGCCCGGGAGGCGCCCGGCGTGCTGGCCGTGTACACCGCCTCCGATCTCCCCGCGTCCCTCAACGGCCCGCTGCCGAAGCTAATCCCGCATCCGGCGCTCGCGCACCATAAGACGCAGTACGCGCTCGCGCCCACGACGGTGCGGTACGCCGGCGAAGCGATCGCCTTCGTCGTCGCGGAGAGCCGCTACGCCGCCGAAGACGCCCTCGACCTGATCGACGTGGACTACGAAGCCCGGCCGGCCGCCGCCACGCTCGAGACCGCCGCGGCACCGGGGGCGCCGCGCGTGCACGACGACATGCCGTCCAACGTCTGCGCACGGTACACGCAGCGCGTCGGCAACGTCGAGGCCGCGTTTGCCGCCGCGCCCCACCGCTTCGCGGAGCGGCTCGTGCTCGACCGGGGTACGGCCTCGCCGATCGAGACGCGCGGCGTCGCCGCGGTCTGGGACGAACGCACGGGCAGGCTCGACATCTGGGACAGCACGCAGGCCCCGATCCCCATCCGGAACGGACTCGCGCGGATGTTCGGGCTTCTCCAAGAATCAGTGCGGGTCGTCGCCCCGGACGTCGGCGGCGGATTCGGGCCCAAGGTCATGATGTTCTACCCGGAGGAAGTGCTCGTCCCGTTTGCCGCGATGCGGCTTGGACGGCCGGTGAAGTGGATCGAGGACCGGCGCGAACACTTCGTCGCTACGAACCAGGAGCGCGAACAGATCCACGATGCCGAAATCGCGGTCGACGCGGACGGCCGCATCCTCGCCGTCAGGACGGTGTTTCTGTACGACGCCGGCGCCTACAACCCGTACGGCCTCATCGTGCCGATCGTGGCGAGCACGACCCTGCCGGGCCCGTACCGTCTCCCCGCGTATCACTGCGAATTCCAGGCGCTGTTCACCAACAAGACCAGCGTGAGTCCCTACCGCGGGGCGGGGCGGCCCCACGGCGTGTTCGTCATGGAGCGCCTCTTGGACCGCGCGGCGCGCGAGCTCGGGGTGGACCGCGTGGAGATCCGCCGCCGCAATCTCATCCCGCCGGATGCCTTTCCCTACGACGTCGGCCTCATCTATCAAGACCAGGCGCCGCTGCGGTACGACAGCGGCAATTATCCCGCGTGCCTCGACCGCGCGCTGGAGATGATCGGTTACACGGAATGGCCGGCGCGGCAGCGGGCGCTGCGGGCGGAAGGCCGCCACGCCGGGCTCGGCGTGGCGTGCTATGTCGAGGGCACCGGCATCGGACCGTACGAGGGCGCGCGCGTCACGGTGGAACCGTCCGGCCGCGTCGCGGTGGCGACGGGCGTCGGCACGCAGGGCCAAGGCCACGCAACGGTGTTCGCGCAGCTGGTGGCCGACCCGCTCGGGGTGGCGCCGGACGACGTCGTGGTGCACACCGGCGACACCGCGTTGTTCGGCTGGGGCACGGGGACATTTGCGAGCCGCGCGGCCACGGTGGCCGGCAACGCGGTGGCCCTCGCCGCCAAAGCGGTGCGCGAGAAGGCGCAGCTCGTGGCGGCCGGCATGCTCGAGGCGCCGGCGGGCGAGATCGAACTCGCCAACGGCGCCGCGTTCGTCCGTGGCGTCCCGGCGCGTTCGGTGCCGCTCGGTGATGTGGCGCTGGCGGCGAATCCGCTCCGCTTCGCGATGCCGGCGGCGTGGGACGGGCCCGGCCTGGAGGCGATCCGGTACTTCGCGCCGCCGCAGGGCACGTTCGCCAACGGCGTCCACGCCTGCATCGTGGAAGTCGACCCGGAAAGCGGCGAGCTCCGCGTCCTTCGCTACGTCGTCGTGCACGACTGCGGCCGCGTGATCAACCCCACGATCCTCGAAGGCCAGATCCACGGCGGCGTCGCGCAGGGCCTCGGCGGCGCGTTCTGGGAACAGCTGGTCTACGATGAGCAGGCGCAGCCCCTCAGCACGACATTCATGGACTACCTGCTGCCGACGGCGGCCGATCTGCCGGCGATCGAGGTCGATCACCTCGAAACGCCGTCTCCGCTGAACGCCCTCGGCGTAAAGGGCGCCGGCGAGGCCGGCGTCATTCCGGTCCCCGCGGTGCTCGCGCAGGCGATCGACGATGCGCTGTCGCCTCTCGGCGTCCGCGTCACCGCGATGCCGCTCAACCCGAGCCGGTTGCATCATCTCATTAGGGAAGCACGGAGGTCGGCATGAAACTGGACGGCACGAACTCGCTCCCCGCGCCAGTGGAAACGGTGTGGACGACGCTCAACGATCCGGAGGTGCTGCGGCGGTGCACGCCGGGCCTTAAGGAGCTCACGGCGAAGGGGCCCGACAGCTACGCGGCCACCCTGTCCATCGGCATCGCGGCCGTGAAAGGCACCTACGCGGGGACGCTCACGATCACCGACAAGCAGGCGCCCACACACTACAAGATCGTGCTCGAAGGCACGGGTGGCGCGGGGTTCATGAAGGGCGTCGGCACGGTCGACCTCGAGGCGCAGGGCGGCGGCACGCTGCTGCGGTGGACTGGCGACATCCAGGTCGGCGGCCTCATCGCCGGCGTCGGCCAACGCATGTTGAGCGGCGTGGGCAAGATGCTGATCGGGCAATTCTTCAAGTGCCTGGAGCAGCAGTTCGGCGCCGCGCCGGCGCCCGGCGGCAGCGCCTCGGGCCAAGCCTCGTCCCCGCGGGGGAACGGCGACCGGTGAAGCCGGCCGCGTTCGAATACCACGCGCCCCGCGCGGTCGACGAAGCGCTCGACCTGCTGGCCGCCCACGGCGACGACGCGAAGGTCCTCGCGGGAGGGCAGAGCCTCGTCCCGCTCATGAACATGCGGCTCGCGCGCCCCCGCGTCATCGTCGACATCAACCGCACGCGGGGACTCGCCGGCCTGCGCGAAGCACAAGGCATGCTGCGCATCGGGTCGATGGTCCGCCAGCGCGCGGCCGAGCGGTCGGCGCTCATCGCGTCGCGATGCCCGCTGCTGCGGGACGCACTCACCTGGGTGGGACATCCGCAGATCCGCAACCGCGGGACCGTCGGCGGCAGCGTTGCGCACGCGGACCCGGCCGCGGAGATCCCCGCGGTCCTGGCGGCGCTCGGCGGGGAAGTGACCGTCCGCAGCACGCGGGCCTCACGCACCATCCGGGCCGCCGATTTGTTCGTCACCTACTTGACGACCGCGATCGACGCTCGTGAATTGCTGACGGAAGTCCGCGTGCCCGTCATGCCCCGGGCGGCCGGCTGGTCGTGGATGGAAATCGCCCGCCGTCACGGCGACTTCGCGCTGGCCGGGGTGGGCGTGATGCTCGTGCTGCGCGGCGGCGTGATCGCCGATGCCCGCATCGGGCTCACCGGCGTGGGGCCGACCCCCGTCCGCGCGGAGGCGGCGGAGCGCCTGCTCGCGAGGCAGCGTCCGGCGGAACCGTTGTGGCGGCAGGCCGCCGACGCGGTGCGCGCGGCGATCAATCCGGACGGCGACATCCATGCCTCCGCGGACTACCGGCGGCACGTCGCGGGGGTGCTCACGGTGCGTGCGCTTCGCGAGGCGTACGGCCGCGCCGGTGTTCCACGGCGGTCGCGCGGCGCAAAACCCCCGTCCCGCGGCCGAAGCCTTCGGCCGCCAGGGGGGAAAGCGGCATGATGGAACCGCGCGAAATCACCCTGACCGTCAACGGGCGCGCGTATCAGGCGCGCGTCGAACCCCGCAAGACGCTGGCGGACACCATCCGCGAAGATTGCGGGCTCACCGGGACGCACCTCGGATGCGAGCACGGGGTCTGCGGGGCGTGCACGATCCTCATGGACGGCGAGGCGGTCCGCTCGTGCCTGCTCTTCGCGGTGCAGGCCGAGGGCACGGACCTGAGAACCGTCGAGGGGCTCGCGGACGGTGCCGGGACCGGTGAGAACGCGCGCCTGCATCCTATTCAGCAGGCCTTTTGGGAATACCACGGGTTGCAGTGCGGCTTTTGCACGCCGGGATTTCTGATGACGGCCGTCGCGTTCCTTCGCGACAATCCGCATCCGACGGAGCGTGAGATCCGCGAAGGACTGGCCGGCAACCTGTGCCGCTGCACCGGCTACCAGAATATTGTCAAGGCTGTTGCGGCCGCGGCCGACATGCTAACATCGACACCTAGACGGCCGGCGGGCGGAAAGCAGGGCGCGGAGGCCCCTCGGCGAACTCCGGTACACTCGCGGCGACGGCGGCGCGTCTCGCGGCCTAGTCCCGCGCAAGCGGGGCGCCGGGCAGGCCGCGCGGCGCGGGGGGCTGCGACAACACGGAAATCCAAATAGTCTGAGCCACGTGGAGGACAGGGAAGCACGCGGACTCACCGCTCATGGATCACACGATCGCCGCACTCTCGATGAGCACCAAAGTTGCGCGGGCCATCCGTCAGGAAGGATGGACCGGTGAAGTCATGGCGGTCCATCCTCAGAGCGTGTACGTCACCGATGAGGACGACGAAATCTATGCCATCGTCCGCCAGCCGCTCGGCAACGGTCCGCTCAACCTCGTGATCCCCGTCGAACCCGCCCAACTCTTCAACGGCCTGGCGCTCGGCACGAGCCTCGCCTCGACGGGCGCGATCCTGGGCATCGGCGACGGCATCATGATCGGACTCAACGGCGCGGCGGTCTGGGAATCCAAAGCGCGCGCCGCTCTCGCGGCTGACGGCGAGCTGCTCGACCGCGGTCTCGCGGTGTTGTGTCGCGAGATTTCGCAGTGCGCGCCCGCCGAAAGCCTCGCCCGCCTCCTGCCGCACCTCGAGGACGAAGACCTGCCGGATCCGCTCGAACGGGTGGCGCATTTCCCCCGCAGCCATGCGCTGATCGGAGGGCTCGCGGAGTCGCTCGCGCAGCGCGACCGGCGGCGGCTGAAGGTCGTGACGTCATCGCTCGCGGGCCTCGGCCCCGGCCTCACCCCGGCGGGGGACGATTTCATCGCCGGCGTGCTGCTGGCGCTCGCGCTGGTCCGCGCGCAGCGCGGCGACCCGGCGCTGAACGAGATTGCCCACCTGCTGGTGGAAACCGCCGCGCCCCGCACGCACGAGATCAGCGCGGCCTACCTGCGCGCGGCCTACGACGGCCAGGCCAGCGAGCGCTGGGACCCCCTGCTCGCCGCCCTCGCCGCCGGCGACGCGGACCAAATCGCCGCCGCGGCCATGCCGGTACTGGCCACCGGCGAGACCTCCGGCGCCGACATGCTGGCCGGCTTCGTGGTCGGCATCGGCGCGCTCCAAGGCGGCCCCACGGCGATGTGGCGCGCACCGGTGCCGGCCGGTGGACCGGCCGCCTCTTCGACGCCGCTGCGTCCGGCGGGCTGAGACCTAGAAGTCAGCGCGGCGCGAACCGAAGACGGCAGACCTGAAAGAACGGGCTCGGCACCGCCGCGCTCAGGCCGGCGGCGGATCGTCGTCCCCGCGCACGCGCCGCCATGGCCCTTCGCCCCGCGGGAACCGCCGGCCCAGGGCGTCGAGCACATCCTGCATTTCCGCCCGCACGACCTCCCGCCAATACACACCGGTCCGGCCGATGTGCCGGTACTTCGCGAACCGGCGCTCCAGAAGCCGTGAAATGGGGATGCGGCGCAGTTCGCGCAGCGCCGCCGTTACGTGCGCCGTGAAGGCGGCGACCGCGCCCGCGTGATCGAGGTGGGCGCCCCCCTCCGGCTCCGGCACAATTTCGTCGATGATGCCGAGACGCTTGAGATCCCGGGCCGTGATCTTCAGCGCCGTCGACAGCGCCTGGGCCTGCGCGACGTCGCGGTAGAGGATCGCCGCGGCGCCTTCCGGCGAGATCACCGAGTAGATCGCGTGCTCGAGCATCAGGACCCGGTCGCCGAGCGCCATCGCAAGCGCCCCGCCGCTTCCGCCCTCGCCGATGATCACCGCCACGATGGGCGTCGGCAAGCCCGCCATCGCGGCCAAACTCTCGGCGAGTGCCAGCGCGATCCCCCGCTGCTCGGCCTCGTAACTCGGATCCGCCCCGGGCGTGTCGACCAGCGTGACGACGGGCAGGTGAAACTTCGCCGCGAGCCGCGCCAGCCGCAGCGCCTTGCGGTAACCGCCCGGGCCGGCCATGCCCCGATGCCGCTCCGCTTGGGCCTCCGGCGTGCCCCCGCGCTCTTGTCCGATCACGACAATCGTGTGGCCGTCCAACTCCGCCAGGCCGCCGACGACCGCGGGATCGTCTCCTCCCTGCCGGTCCCCGTGCAGCTCGACGAAGTCGGTGGTGGCCCCGATGATGTAATCGAGCGCCGTGGGGCGCGCGACGTGCCGCGCCAGCTGAACTTCTTCCCACGCCGCGAGGCCGGGGCCCCGGACGCCGGCCGGCGCCGGCACGCTTCCGGAGCGGGACACGGGCTTCCGCGCGAGATGCCCGATCAGGTAGGACACCGTGGCGCGCAGCCGCTCCCGCGGCACGATCAGGTCGAGCAGCCCGTGCCGGAACAGCGTCTCCGCGCGGTGGGAGTCCGGCGGGAGCGCCGTGCCGGTCGTCTGCTCGATCACACGCGGACCGACAAAGCCGATCTGCGCGCCGGGCTCCGCCAGAATGACGTCGCCGAGCGTGGCGAAACTGGCCGTGACGCCGCCAAAAGTAGGGTCGGTCAGGATGGAGACGAACGCGAGGCCTTCGCGATCGTGGCGCGCCGCGGCGGATGCGACTTTCGCCATCTGCATGAGGGAGAGCATCCCTTCCTGCATGCGGGCCCCGCCGCTCGCCGCGACGCTGACGAGCGGCAGCCGCCGGCGCGTCGCATGCTGAAATGCGTTCGCCACTTTCTCGCCCACTACGGAGCCCATTGTGCCGCCGAGGAATTCGAAGTCGAACACGACGAGCACCACCGGCCGGCCGCCGATGCGGCAGAGGCCGGTGGTCACCGCCTCACGCAGTCCGGTCTGCCGGCGGGCTTCGATGAGGCGCGCGCGGTACGGCTTGCGGTCCATAAACTGCAGTGGATCGACGGAGATGAGGCCGCGGTCCAGTTCGTGGAAGGACCGCGGATCGGCCAGCATGCGGATGCGCGCCGGCGACGGCATCGCGAAGTACCGCCCGCAGCCGGCGCACACGTACAACCGCTCCTCGAGGGCCTGCACGGGATGTTCGAGCCGGCACGACGGGCACGTCGCGGGAGGGGCGGCCTGGCGCGACGGTCGCGGAAACATCTAGACCGCCCCCGCCCGGCGCAGCGCGTCCGCGTCGGCGTCGGAGTAGCCCAATTCGCGGAGGATCTTCGCGGTGTGCTCGCCGAGCACCGGCGGCGGCGTGCGCACGGCGCCCGGTGTCTCCGAAAATTTCAGCGGGACCCCGTTCACGCGGACGCGGCCGGCGCGCGGGTGCCGGACCTCGACCACCATCTCGCGGTGCAGCACCTGCGGGTCCGTCATCACCTCGCTGATGCGCGAGATGGGGCCGGCCGGGACGCCCGCCTCCCCGAGGCGCGCCACCCACTCGGCGGTCGTGCGGTGGCGGAAGACCGGGGCCAACGTTTCCAGCAGTTCGGCCCGGTGCTCCACACGGGCCGCGTTCGTCGCAAAGCGCGGGTCGTCCGCCCACGGCACCTCGAGGGCCCGGCACAGGCGCTGCCACAACCCCTCGCTGCCGACCGTGACCGTCACGAACCCGTCTTCGGTCGCAAACGGCTGGTACGGCACCAAGTTTGTATGCGCTGAGCCGACGCGAGGCGGGTTCTCGCCGGTCGCGAAGTAGTTCGCGGCCATGTAGGTCATCCACGCGACCTGGCCGTCGAGCATCGCCGCATCCACCCACTGCCCGAGTCCGTCGCGGTCGCGTGCACGCAGCGCGGCCAGCACCCCGTAGGCCGCGAACATCCCGGCGCAGATGTCCGCGACCGCCACGCCGACGCGCATGGGACTCCCGTCCGGCTCTCCCGTAATCGCCATCAGTCCGCCCATGCCCTGAACAATCAGATCGTAGGCCGGCCGCTCGCAGTACGGCCCGGTCTGGCCGAATCCCGAAATCGAACAGTACACGACGCGCGGCAGCCGCGCATGGACCGAATCGTACCCAAAGCCCAGCCGGTCGATCGTCCCCGGTCGGAAGTTCTCCACGACCACGTCGGCCCGGGCCAGAAGGCGCCAGAGGACCTCCCGCCCCCGCTCGTCCTTCAGATTGAGCGTCAGGCTCTCTTTGTTGCGGTTGATGCTCATGAAATAGGCGCTCTCGCCGTCAAGAAACGGCGGGCCCCAGCCGCGCGTGTCGTCCCCGCCGTCCGGGGTCTCGACCTTGATGACGCGCGCGCCGAGGTCGGCCAGCATCATCGTGCAGTACGGACCGGCGAGCGCGCGCGTCAGATCGCAGACGACGAGACCGTCGAGCGGACCCGCGGGCGCCCCCGTCACTTCTCGACGAACGCGAAGCAGCGGCAGAACGCCGCCTCGCCGCCCTTGAATCGGAACGGAAACGCGCCGAACCACACGCGCATATCGAGCACTTCGTCGATCATCCCGCCGACGTTTTCGACGTGAAAGACGCCTTTCGGAAAGAGGTACGTGTGCGTGGCCTGGTAGGCCTTCGGCCAGGGGAACGCTTCGTCCATCGACATGCCGATTTTCTTCTCGACCTCGGGAACGAGGTCGGGCCGGGCGCGCCGGACGTTCGTGTTGAACGGATGGTCGGTCGAGATCGCGTCGACGGCGAGCCATCGGATTCCCCGTTCGAGCACCCAGTCGCAGAACTCGAGCCGCGGGCCGGGATGCTTGAGGAACGCGCGCGGCAGGTTGGGCCGGTCCGTGTTGCGCGCCTTGTACCAATCCTCGTTGTAGTAGTGATGGTAGCCCGTGTGGATCACCAGGATGTCGCCGCGCTCGATCTTGATCTTGTGCTTACGCTCCCACTGCTCGAAGTGGTCAGGCCCGTAGATGTCGTAATCGCCGACGCCGAACTGCTGTAGATCGACCACGCAGGCCGGACCGAGCAGCGACTCGAGCGGAATGCCGGCGACGTCCGGCCCCGGATCGTTGAAGTGGAGCGGCGAGTCGAGATGGGTGGCGATGTGGTTCGTGCTGCTGATGAACTGCGCGTTCACGCCTTCGAACGCCATCTTCTTGACCCATTTGACGGTGGGGCCCTCGTAGAAGGCGAACGGCGGAGAGTCCACGCTGAAGTTTTGCGACAGGTCGAGTACCCGGACCCGGCTGAGGTCCGCCGCCTTGAAGGCCATGCCCGGCGCCCTCCCATCTGATTTGCCCGGCGGGACGCGTCGCCCCGCCTGCGCAAGACGAGCCCGCGGGACGCTTTGGCTCACGCCGTAGGCCTGCGCAGGCTCGAAGATGTGCGCGCGGGCGGACTGCGTGAGGACTGTTCCACCCGGCGGCCGGTGAATCATGCCGCGGACCGCCGGCGGTGGGCGGCGCCTCCGCCGCCGCACGGCGGGGCGGTACAATACCAGTGAGCAGAAGTCGCGCGACACCGCCCGCGGCGGAGGGATCGGCCATGATCACGCTGTTTGTCGCGACGGAGCACGGGCTGCTGGTCGCCCGCCATGCCCTGGACTGGACGGTCGAACGGCATCTTGACGGCCGGCCCATCGAGTGCGTCGCCCTCGATCCGCTCGCCCCCGCGCGCGCCTACGGCGGCACGCTCGACGATCGAGTCTGGCGTAGCGACGACGGCGGACGGTCGTGGGAACCGGCGGGCCCCGGTATCACGCACGCCCGGGTCATGTCGCTTGCGGTCAGCGCCGCCGAGACGGAAGACGGCGCCGGCGTCGTGTACGCCGGCACGGAGCCGAGCGGTGTGTTCCGGTCGCCGGACGCCGGCTCGTCGTGGGTGGAACAAACGGGGCTGCTCGCGCTGCGGTCCAAAACCACGTGGAGTTTTCCTCCGCGCCCTGACACGCACCACGTGCGTTGGATTGAGCCCGATCCCGTGGTCGTCGGCCGCGTCTACGTGGCGATCGAGGCCGGCGCGCTCGTGCGCACGGCGGACGGCGGACGCACGTGGGAAGACCGAGTTCCCACCGGGCCGTACGACACCCACACCGCGGCGACCCACCGGCTGGCGCCGGACCGCGTCTACTCAGCGGCGGGCGACGGGTATTTCGAGAGCCGCGATGCCGGCCGGACGTGGACGCGCCACATGGACGGTCTGCGGCACCGCTATCTCGTGGGCATCGCGGCGGACCAGGAAGATCCGGATACGGTCGTCGTGTCGTGCGCGGACGGCCCCTGGAGCGCGTACGATCCACCGCATGCCGAGTCCTATGTGTATTGTCGCTCCGGCCGCGACGGCTGGCGTCCGGCGATGGAGGGCCTTCCGGACGCCGAGGGCACGGCGGTCAGCCGCTTTGCCGTCCATCCCGACGCGCCGGGCGCCATCTACGCGGCGAACAACCGCGGCGTCTTTCACACCCTCGATGCCGGCCGCAAGTGGGCCGCCCTCGAGATCCCCTGGCCTCGTCGTGCGCTCGAGGGCGGCGTTGAGGCCCTCGCGGTCCTCGTCGAATAACGAGGCCTAGGAGCCCCGGCACGCGCTCACCGAAACACGCCGGCCCCGGAGCTTCTCCAGGCCGCCTTGCGGCCGCGGCTCAGGTTTGTTGGGCCATGGCGCGCAGCGCGGCTTCGAAACAAGCGCGAGGGGGCCGTACCAAGCCGGCGCCGACCTGCCCGACGCCGGCTTTCCGGTGCGCGATGCCGGTATTGATGCGGGGCAGGATTCCGGTGCGGATCACCTTCCGGATGTCGATGCCCGTCGGGGTCCCGCGGAACTCGAGCGCGGGAATGCGAAACGCCTCGTGTTCGGCGAGCGTGATATCGTACATCTCCAATGTGGACCGAACCGCGTCGTGGACCGTGCCGCCGACGAACGTGACGATCGCGGGCGCGCCGGCCATCGCGAAGGCGCCGATACCGGCCGTTTCCGTGATGGCGGAATCGCCCATGTCGGGATTCCCGTCTTCCGCCGTGAAGCCGGGAAAGTACAACCCGCGGGGCACGTCGGAGGGCCCGACGAACCACCGCTCCCCCAGCCCGCTCACCCGAATGCCGAAGTCGGTGCCGTTCCGGGCCATCGCCGTCACGAGTGTGCTGTGGGCAATGCCGTGGGCGGCGTCCATCGTGGCCTTGCACGCGGCCATCACCGGATTGAGCATGGCGAGGTCGTTGCCGGCCAGGAAGCCGAGCACCTCGGCCTGCCGCTCGGCGGACGCGCGGGCGCGGACGACGAACGGTCCCAGCACGCGGCTGAGCAGCGCGGATCCGGCCTTGTTCCGGTTGTGGCCCTCGTCCCCCATCTGCAGCGCCTGGGCGATCAAGGTCTTCATATCGACGCCGCCGGCGAGCTCCACCGCCCGGCCGAACACCGGACCAAGCGTGCCCTCGATCCAACGCAGACGTTCGACCACGCTGTCGTCGTAGGCGCCGTACCGCAGCACCTTTCCGTAGCCTTCATTAAATGTCGTGTAGGCCCGGGTGCCACCCGCGCGATTCTCCACGATGCAGACCGGCATTGAGGGCGAAATGATGCCGGCCATGGGGCCGACGGCCGCGTGGTGATGGCACGGCTCGAACCGGATCGCGCCGGATGCCGCGAGCGCCGCCGCCTCTCCCTCGGCGCGCGCCCGCCGCTCGTAAAGCAGCGCCCCAATCACGGCGCCCCGCACGGGGCCGGACATCCGGTCCCACGTCAGCGGCGGCCCGGCATGCAGCAGGACGTCATCGCCTTTCAACACCACGATGACGTCGCGTGCGCGCGCGACGCCGGTGAGCACCGGCGTCGCCGCCATGACCCGGGCGATGGCCTCGGCGTTCGCCCGGTCGATCGCTTCGCCGGCCCGCGTCGCGCTCACGTCAAACGCTCGAGCAGGTCGAGCAGTGCGGGATCGCCGCCGGCGGGGGGTTGCCAGTCGACATCGATCACCGGCACGCCCTGCGTCCGCAGGCTCTCGGCGAAAATCCCAAGTCCCACGTTGACCACGCGCGGCGGCGCCGCGAGCAGCGTGTCCGCCACGGGAGGGGCCGCCGGCTGCCGCTCTGCGAGCGGCCGGCCGTCGGCGGCGGCCGGTTCCGGGGTTCGGGACGCGCCACCGTGCGGCGGGCCGGGTGCCGGCGGGACGGGGACCGCGGGAAGGGCGGCCGCGAGTATCGAGGCGAGGGCCCCGGTGTCGGGGAGGCGACCGGCGATCGCCCCGGCAAACAGCGCGGCGCGGGCGTTGCTCTCTTCGACCAGCACACCCGCGGATTCCAAGGACGCCACCTGGCGCGCCCGTCCCTGAGGATCATCGTCGGTCCCGCATACGGACGCGACCACCGAGAGGCCGCGTCCGGCGGACCGTGCGGCCGCGCGGGCTTCCGCGATGACCGGGGTCAGCGCACCGGCGGGGTCCGGGTGCACACCGAGACCGAGCACAACGTCGAGCAGCAGCACGGCGACCTCGGGATCCGCCGCTTCCTGCCGCAGCCGGGCGGCGCGGAGCGTCATGTCAAGCATGGGGTGCAGACGGCCCACCGTGAAGAGATCGTCGCCGAGGTCGAGGATGGTGTGACCGTGGCTGGGCCCGGCGCCCTCGTGGCGCCGGGCCCAGCCCGCCGCCACATTCGTCGACAGCGGACGGAGCGTCCGTTCGAGCAGCGCCACCGCTTCCGCAGCCAAGGTGCCTCCGCTCATGAGCCCGCGCAGATACCGTTGCGCCGGCGCAAGCGTCCGCACCGCCTCGCGCGCCCGGGCGGCGATACGGTCGAGGACCGCGCGATCGTCCGCGAGCAGGGTGCGCTCGTGTTGTCCGGCCGCGACCGCCAACCGCGCGGCGTCCTCGAGCGTCGAGGCCTGGCGGACGCCACGCGCGGATGCCGTCGAAGCGGCACCGATGAACGCGAGGACGGCAGGTTTGCTGAGCGACGCGGCATCGTCGAGGAGGACCGCGGCGACCGACGGCTCGGGAGGCTTCGACACCACCACGACCACACGCGTCTCGGGATCGCGCCCGAGCACCGCGACGGCCTGCCGCGCAGTCATCCCGCCGACCTCGGCCGACAGATCGCGCCCGCCCGTGCCGATCGCCTGCGAGACCCCGCCGCCAAACCGATGCACCAGCGTAGCGATCTCTTGAATGCCCGTACCGGACGCCCCGACGATCCCCACGGTTCCCCGGCAGACGCGATTGGCGAACCCGAGCGCGGCTCCCCCGAGAATCGCCGTGCCGCAATCCGGTCCCATCATCAGGCGCCCGCCGGCGGCCGCGGTGCGCTTGAGTTCGACCTCGTCTGCCAGCGGGACGTTGTCGCTGAACAACATGACGTGCAGACCCGCCTGCAGGGCTTCCCGCGCGACTCCGGCCGCGAAGCGCCCGGGGACCGAAATGAGCGCGAGATTTGCGCCTTCGAGCAGCCGCGCGGCCAACGCCACCGTGCGCGGCCGGTATGATGCGTCGGCGGCGGCCCCGTCCGGCCGCTGCGTGAGCAGTTCATCCACCGCGGCCAGCGCCGCGGTCACCGCATCCGGTCCGGCGCCCCGCACCATCACGACGAGGTCGTTCGATCCAATCGCTCCCGGCGAACGGGCCTCTCCGGCCCGAGTGTCCAGGCGTGCGGGATCGAGGCCGGCCTGGCGAAGCAGTTCCAAATTGGCGGGGGTCGCCATGACGACGCCGGCCTCCTCGATGCCGGGAAAACTTCGCAATGCCTGCTGCACGCGCATGAGGGCGGCGGAGTCGTGATAGGCGCTCCGCCGCACGACGCCGCGCACTACCATGAGGCCGTCGAGGAGGCGGCCGCGGCAATCATCGCCCGTTTGTTCGACAGGAGCGGCACCCGGCCTCCGCCGGTCACGACAGGAAGGACGGTGCTCGACATGAAACTGAACCACGTCGATCTTCAAGTCTCGAACGTCGATGCGGCGTGCGCATTTTTCGAGACGCATTTTGGCCTTCGCTGCATCTACCAGCTGCCGGACAGATCGCCCTACTCACAGACGACGCAGGACTCGAGTTAGGCGTCAGCAATCTGCGCGGCTCGCCGCCGCCGGCGTACCCGCCGGACTTTCACGTCGGCTTCGTGCTCGAGCGCGAGGACGACGTGCGCGGGCGGGCGCACCCGGAGGTGGGTGAATGAGCGGCTACTCGATCCTGAAGTGGGTTCACGTGCTCTTGGCCATCACCGCGGTCGGCGCCAACATTACGTACGGTGTCTGGCTGCCTCGGGCGGCCCGTGAGCCCCAGCACCTCGGCTTCGTGCTCCGCGGGATCCAGATCCTGGACAACCGGATCGCCAACCCCGCCTACGGTCTGCTGCTGCTCACGGGATTCGCCCTGATCGGCATGGGACACGTTCCCGTGTCCACACCGTGGGTGTTGACCGGTCTCGTGTTGTGGGTGATCCTGGTTGTGATCGCGGCGGCGTTCTACACCCCCACGCTCCGCCGGCAGATTCAGGCGCTCGATGCCGGCGGTCCCGCCTCACCCGACTACCAGCGGCTCCAGGCGGCGGGCACCCGCACCGGGATCCTGCTCCTCCTCATCGCCGTGGCCATCGTCTTCGTGATGGTGACCAAACCACCGCTGTGGGGGTGACCGGGCGCCCCTAGCCTTAGCCTAGCGGACCGCGACGTTGAGGAGCGTCACCCAGTACTGAACGGACTGAAGCGCGAAACCGGCGAGCAGCAGGACAGCACCCAGGACCCCTAGGCGCCGCGGCGGCAGGGAATCGGCCCACCGTTCCACGGACGGGACAAACAATCCGACGGCGGCGCCGACCGCGGCGACGACCAGGCCGATCTCCAGCCCGAACCCAACCCCGCGCGCGCCCGCGTGCGTCAGAGTGCCGGCGATGATCCCGGCCAGACCAATGATCGCGCCGCGCGCCACGGTTGCCCTGACCAATCGGCCTTGGTGTGGGCGCCTCCGACCGGGCTTGGTCGGATATTCGTGCGATGGGGCAAATCCGAGTGTGTACAGAACGCCGAGGCCGATGATGCTGAGCACGCCGAAACGCGATGCCGAATCGCGCGTCGAAGGTCAGCGCCAGGCAAGACCCTGCGCGGTGCCGCCGCAGATGACCGCAAAACCGAGTGTCGCGGCGAGGGGGATCGGACCCCGGATCGAGGCCGCGAGCCAGAATTCAATGCCGAGCGCAATCCCGAGCCCGAGTCCTGCCACGAGTCCGTAGATCAGCCCGAGCGGCACCCCATAGCCTACGACAAAGAGCACGGTATACGTCGCCGCGCGCATCACCGCCCGCAGCGGCCCCCGTTGTCCGCCCAGCAGATGGTAGGCAAGGTACAGCCCGCCCATGACGTCCAAGACGATGCCGGTCAGGCTGACCGCCGCGAGGAGGTGGGCGTCGATCGGTCTATTTTCGCAGGAGCTTGAACGCCTGGTGCCAGTTGTTGGAGGTCGCCGACGCGAACAGCCACACGAGGCACATGGCCTCGAGGTAATGCGCGGCCGCAATCGGTCCGACATCCACGACATCCCAGCCGAAGTCCTTGCAGATCTGCGCGGTCTGCTTCTTAGCCCCCGCGTCGTTCCCGCAGATGAGCATGCTCGGCGGACCCCCGGGGAGCTGCGGCCGGAAGAACAGGGGGTTGCCGACGGTGTTGAAGGCCTTGACGACGTGGGCCTCCGGCAGGAGGCGCTGGTGCTTCTCCCCCGCCGAATCGCCCACGCCGCCGACGAGCCCCGGCGGCATTCCCTTGGAGAAGTCGAGCGGATTCGTCGCGTCCAAGACGAGCTTTCCGGCAAAGTGCTCGGGGCCGGCGAGGCGGATGGCATTCTCCGTGGCGACGCCGAGCGTCGCGAGCGCGACGATCTCTCCGAACCGCGCGGCCTGGGTAAAGGTGCCGTGCGACGCTCGCGCGCCCGACTGCTTCGCCCAGGCGATGCCTTTCGCGTTCTCGGCGTCACGCGAACCGAGCATCACGCGGTGCTCAAGCGTCAGGAACCCCCGCCCGAGCGCCTGGCCGACTTCGCCGCTGCCCAAGATACCGACATTCACCGCCCGCCTCCTCGCTCGGTCTGTAATCTCACGACCGGCGTTGCCGTGCCGGCCGGCGGATCACGCGGCCGCGGGCCGATCTCCGATGGTCACCTGCACGTCCCGCACCTGTCCGGCGCGCACCAGCTGCACGCTTTCCGTCGCCCCGATGCGGTCTTCGGTGAGGAGTCCCATCAACTGGTCGGAGCGGTGCACCGGACGGCCCCCGATGGAAAGGACCAAGTCGCCGATCAGCACGCCCGCGCGCTCCGCGGGACTCCCCGGCTCGACCGCGTGCACCAGCAGGCCGGCCCGCTGATGTACGGTCTGCTCCAGCGCCGGCGGCACAGGCACTGTTTGCGCGGCGACACCGAGGTATCCTCGTCGGATCCGGCCGTGGGTCAGCAGCCCATCCGCGATCCGGCGCACCGTCGCGGTGGGGATCGTCAGCACGAGTCCGCGCCGAAGCCCCGCGGTGTTCACGCCGATGACCTCTCCCACCGCGTCGAGGAGCGGCCCTCCCGAGATGCCGAAGGCCGGTTCGATGTCAGCTTCGATGTAGCGCTCGATGCGGCTGCCGCCCGGCGCCTGCCACCCCTCGCCCACCGCGCTCAGAATCCCCAGGCGTGCGCGCACCGTGCGCCCCGGACGGCCCAACGCCAGCGCCAGCTGACCGACTTTGAGGCCGCCGGCCTCACGCCAGCGCAGCACCGGAAGGCCGGTCGCCTGAACCCTGAGCAGCGCCAGATCCGTGCTCGGGTCGCGGCCGGCCACGGTCGCCGGGAGTTCGCGTCCGTCCGCCAATGTGACGCTGATGTCCTCGTCGCGGCGCAGCAGACGCTCCGCCGCCAATACCACCCCTTCCGCCGACCAAATCATCCCGCTGCCCGGGCGGCGTCCGCCGGACACGCGGACCACGGAGGGCCCCGCCGCTTCGACGACACCGGCGAGCGTATCAGAGAAAGCCGTGAGTGAAGCCGTCACTCTGTATCACCCCATGTTGGATTGATGTGCTTCCAGGGTCCAGCGTACGCCGCGCCCGCGGGGACCACATCCATCCTTCGATCAGGTTTCTCGCGGATCAGGTCTCGGAGCGGCGGTCAGATCGCGATGAGGCCGAGCCGGGCGGCGCGAACCACCGCTTCCGTCCGGCTCTGCGTGCTCAGTTTGCCGAGGACGGTATGGACGTGGAACTTGACCGTGTGCTCCGTGATACCCAGACGCTCGGCGATCTGTTTGTTGCCGAGCCCTTGGGCCATCAACCGCAGCACTTCGTGTTCGCGGCGCGTGAGCTGCTCGACGGGCGCGTCATGCACGCCGCCGCGTCCGCCCGGCCGCCTCTCGTCGCGCGCAGGCGGTTGGGCGCCGGCGAACTCTGCGACCGACGGGTCCAGCGCGAGCAGGCCGCCGAGAACGGTCCGCGCGGCCAAGACGACGCGCTCCGGGTCGACCGGACGTGCCAGCAGGCCGGCCGCGCCGGCGGCCAGCGCCCCGATGGCGTCGCGGTCATCCTGTACGATTGCCACGATGGGGACGCGCCATTCCTGCGCGTCGGCCAGACGCGGCAGGCCGCCCTCCGGATCGTCGCCGAGATCCCACACGATGACGTCCGGCTCCTGGGACCCGGCCGTCGCGCCCCACACGTCGTCGGACCCGAAGGCGCCAATCACCACGCAGCTCGGCTCCTCTGACAACCGCGCCGCCAGCGACGACCGCGCCTCGGCATCGTCGCCCACCACCATCAACGCGATGGGCGTGGCCGCCATGCGTCAACCCTCATTGCTGCGCGGAACGCCGCCGAGGCGGGCGCGATTCCCCGGGCCCCCGCCCCTGCATCACGGCCGGGGCACCGTAACAGGACGTCCGCCTCCCCCGGTGGAAGGGGGAGCACGCATGAGGGACGCGGGAGCGGCGCTGAGCGGCGTTCGGGTCGTCGACCTCACGCAGTTCGAGGCCGGCACGTCCTGCACGGAAACACTGGCTTGGCTCGGCGCCGACGTCATCAAGGTCGAGCCGCCGGACCGCGGCGAGCAGGGCCGCGCGGCGTCGACCGATGTTCCCGGACTCGATTCGTATTACTTCTTGCTGCTCAACGCCAACAAGCGCTCCATCACGCTGAACCTCAAGCACCCGCAGGGCCGGCGCCTCCTCGGACGGCTCGTCGAGCGGGCGGACGTCTTCGTGGAGAACTTCGCACCGGGCATCATCGACCGTCTGGGTTTCGGCTACGACGAGGTCCGGCGCATGAATCCGCGTCTCGTCTATGCCCAGGTCAAGGGATTCGCGCCGGACGGACCGTTCGGCCGCTATCCCGCGTTCGATATGATCGCCCAGGCCGCGGGCGGCGCGATGAGCCTCACGGGGCGGCCGCACGATCCGCCGATCAAGCCCGGGCCGACGATCGGCGACACGGGCGCCGGACTGCATCTCGCGATCGGCATCCTCGCCGCGCTCGTCCAGCGACAGCGCACCGGAGCCGGGCAGCGCGTCGAAGTCGCCATGCAGGAAGCGGTCATCAACTACTGCCGCATCTCGTTTGCCCGCCAGCTGCTGACCGGCCACGCGGCGGAGCGGTGGGGCAATCAGAGCCAGCTCGGCATGACGGCGCCGAGCGGCATCTATGCATGCCGCCCGGGCGGGCCCAATGATTATGTCTTCATCTATACGAGCCGCGCGGCCAATCATCAGTGGGAACGGCTGCTCGAGGTCATCGGCCGCTCCGACCTCAAAGGCGATCCGCGGTTCGCGACCCCGGTGCAGCGGGCCGCGCACGCCGAGGCGATCGATGACGCGATCTCGGCGTGGACGCGGCAGTACACGAAGCGCGAGGCGATGGAGCGCCTCGGCTCGGCCGGGGTGCCCGCGGGCGCGACCTTTGACACGCTCGAACTCACCCAAGACGAGCACCTGAACCGCCGGGAGGCCATCGTCACCGTGGAGCACCCGACCCGCGGCACGCTGAAGATGCCGGGCTGGCCTGTGCATATGGAACAGTCGCACGTGCGGGTCGAGGCGGCGCCGCTGCTGGGTCAGCACAACCGCGAAGTGTACACGGAGCTGCTGGAGTTGCGCGAAGATGAGCTCGCCGAACTCCATAAGCAGGGCGTGATATGACCGGCAACGAGATCCTGGCGCGCTGCCTCAAGGATCACGGGGTCGACGTGATCTTCTTTCTTATGGGCGGCCCCATGATCGACTGCGAGAACGCGTGCCACCAGCACGAGATCCGGATGATCGACGTCCGCCATGAGCAGGCGGCGGCGATGATGGCCAACGCCTTCAGCCGCCTGCGGCGCCGGCCCGCCGTCTGCATGGCCTGCAGCGGCCCGGGCGCGACCAATCTCGTCACCGGGATTGCCAACGCGCATGTGGATTCGGCCCCCGTCGTGGCGATCGCCGGGTCGAGTCCCGTCTCGCAGTCCGGCATGGGCGCCTTTCAGGAAACCGATCAGGTGGGGGTCTTCCGGCCCATCACGCGCTGGGCGGAGCGCTGCTATGATGCGCGGCGCATCCCGGAGTATGTGGCCGCGGCCTTCCGCCACGCCTTCGGCTCCCGTCCGGGGCCGGTTTACCTCGACATGCCGGGAGACGTCCTGTACCGCGAGGTCGCCGACGATCAGGTGCGCTGGGTGGCCGGCGTGGACGGCGCCGCGGCGCGCCCGCAGGGAGACGCCGCGCTCATCGGCCGCGCCGTCGACCTCATCGCCAACTCCACCCGTCCGGTCATCATCAGCGGAAGCGGCGTGCTGTGGGCCGGCGCGGAGCGCGAATTGCAGACGCTGGTCGAACGGGCGCGCATCCCCTTCTACACGACCCCGCAGGGACGCGGCGTGATTCCCGAAGACCACCCGCTGTGCTTCCTCGGCGCGCGCGGCACCGCGTGGCGGGACGCCGATCTCGTAGCGGTCGTGGGCACCCGGCAGAACTACGTGGTGGGGTTTGCCCGGCCGCCGCGCGTGAATCCGTCGGCCAAACTGCTTCAGATCGATGTCGATCCGGCGGAAATCGGGCGCAACCGGCACGCCGACTGCGGCATCGCGGGAGACGCGAAGGCCGTGCTGGCGCAGGTCCTCGCCGCGGGCGACGGCCGGTTCCACGAGGAGCGGCGGGGCGCGTGGATCTCGCGCCTCGCCGGAGAGGACGAAACGAAGCGCGCCGAACTGGAACGGCAGATGTCGGCGGGCGGCCGGCCCATTCATCCGCTCCGCCTGTGCCGGGAGATTCGCGACTTCCTCCCCCGGGACGCCGTCCTCTGCGTCGACGGTCAGGAAATCCTCAACTATGCGCGCAGCGCGATTCCGTTTTATGCGCCCCACAGCCTCAACTCGGGGCCGTACGGCTGTATGGGCGTGGGCCTGCCGTTCGGGCTGGGCGCGAAGGCCGCGATGCCCGACAAACTCGTCGTGGTGCTGCACGGCGACGGCTCGTTCGGGCTCAACGCGATGGAACTCGATACGGCGCTGCGGCATCGCCTGCCGGTCGTCTGCGTGGTCTCCAACAACGGCGGCTGGACGGCCACCGACCGGTTCAAGATCGGCCGCGACCTCGGCTTCACCCGCTACGACCTGATGTTCGGCGCGATCGGCTGCCACGCGGAGTACGTTGAGGATCCCGACCTGATCCGTCCCGCACTCGAGCGGGCGGCGGCCAGCGGACGGCCGGCGGTCGTGAACGTCCGCACCGATCCCGCGGCGCGGGCTCAAACCCAGCGCTACGCCGACTACTCGACCTGAGGGGGGAGATCGCCATGATGCGCAGTCTCGCGGCCTTCTGCACCGCTGTGGTGCTTCTGGTGTCTCTGGCCGCGTCCGTGCGCGAGCTGCCGGCGCAAACGCTCGTCACGGCCGACCGCATCGGGAGGCCCGACGCCCCGATCGTGATCTCCTGGCAGGCGATCCCGACCTATTCGCTGCAAAATCCGTTCCCGGCGCGCAAGGAGTATCTGACGCGGGCCGCGGAGGCGTGGATCCTCAAGCACCCGGACGTGCGGATCGATCCCCTTGTCTCGCCCGGGAACATCTCTGAGGCGATGACGCGGCTGCTGGAGCAGGCGGCGGCGCGCCGCGCACCCGATGTGGCGCAGATCGACGGGTTCGTGCTGCCGCGCTACTTCCCGCTGCTGCAGCCCCTCGGCGTCTACGTGCCGCGCGCCGATCTCGACGACCTCTTTCCGTTCGCCCGCTCCGAGATGACGGCGCCGGACGGCACGGTGCGGGCGCTGCGCTTCACGACCGACGTCCGCGTGCTGTACTATCGGAAAGATCTCGTCCCGGCCCCGCCGCAGACGTGGGACGAGCTGATCGGCGTGGCGAGCCGCGTCGCCAAGGAGAAGGGCATCGCCGGCTTCCTGTACTCGGCGGGCCGCGACGAGGGCGCGGTCTTCGATACGATGCTGCCGTGGCTCTGCGGGCAGGGCGCCAAACTGGTCGATGCGGCCGGGCGTCCGGTCTTCAACGAAGGGAAGAACCGCGAGGCGCTGCTCAACATCCTGCGGTTCGAGCGGCGAACGGTGGAAAGCGGCGCCACGCCGACGCGGGTCGTGACGATTGGCCAGTCCTCCGACATCAACCGGGATGCGGCGGCCGGACAGGTCGCGATGTTCATCGGCGGCAACTGGCAGGTGGCACAGCTGAAGGAGATCCTGCCGGCCCCGCAGTTCGCGCAGTGGGACGTCGCGCCGGTGCCGCAGATGGTGAAAGGCCAGCGCGGAACGGCGGCGGGCGGATGGGCGTGGGGCCTCTTCACGCCGGACCCGCGGAAGCAGCGGCTCGCGGTGGACTTCGTGGAGGCGCTATACGCCGGTCCCGAGGGGATGGCGCGGTGGACGAAGGTCGGCGGCTACCTGCCGACGCGCGCCACCGCCTACAAGCATCCCGTCTTCGCCGACGATCCGCTGATGCCGAAGTTCCGCGCGATGCTGGCCACCGCGTGCTCGCGACCGCCGTTTCCCATCTACACCACTATCTCCGCCGAGCTGCAGGTCGCCGCCGGCGACGTCGTGTCCGGGCGGAAGAGCGCCGAGGACGCGCTCGCCGCCGTCGCGCAAAAGGTGGCCGCGGAGTACCAGCTCAGCAAATAGCGGCGCGCGGTCTCGTGGCCAGACCATAGAACTCGCCGCGGCGGCACCCGCGCGGGCGCGCCGGCCGGCCGCCCCGGCGGTCGTGTGGTGGCTCGCGCCGCAGGCTGCGCTCCTCCTGGCCTTCTACGCGTATCCGGTGCTGGATGTCTTCCGGCTGAGCTTCACCAACGCGAACCTGCTGACGCCCGGTTACCGGTACGGGCTCGGCGCCTACGCCGCCGTGCTCGGACAACCCGAGTTTGCGGGGACGCTGCGGGTCACGGGGATTTTCGTCGCGGCCAGCGTCGTCGCGCAGTTGGGTCTCGGCTTCGCGATCGCGCTGCTGATTCACGCGGGCGCACGGGCGGGCGTCGCCGGCGCCGTGGCGACGCGGACCATCGTGCTGACGGCCTGGGCGATTCCGGGTGTGCTCATCGGGGTGGTGTGGCGCATCCTCTTGGCGGAGGGCGGGTACGGCATCGTCAACTACGCGCTGTCGCGCGCGGGCGTCGGGCCGGTGCGCTTCCTCTCGGACCCCTCGCTGGCCCTGCTCTCCATCATCGTCGCCAACGTCTGGCGCGGCACGGCGTTCAGCATGATCCTACAATACGCGGGACTGCAGACCATCGCGCCTGAGCTCTACGAGGCCGCTGCGGTCGACGGGGCCGGCCCGGCGCGGCAGCTCACGCACGTCACACTGCCGGTGATGCGGCCCATTCTGTTCATCAACCTCGTGCTGATTACCGTGGCGACGCTCAACACCTTCGACATGGTGCTGGCGCTGACGGGCGGCGGGCCGGGCCGCAGCACGGAGGTGCTCGCCCTCGCGGTCTACACGACCATCTTTCGAGAGTTCAGTCTGGGCCGCGGCGCCGCCCTCGCGGTGGTGCTGCTGCTCATCAATCTGGCACTCGTCGCCGCCTACGCGCGCCTCTCGCCGGCGTCGGTGGAGGCCGATGGCTAGCCCATTACGTTGGTGTAGGGCTAGCCCATTTAAGGGTAGCCCACTCGGCCGCGGCGGCCGCCGCGCGCTCCTCGCCGCCGGCTACGCGGCGACCACGGCGTTCTTCGCGCTGCCGCTCCTGTGGACGCTCTCGCTGTCGCTGCGCACCCTGCGCGAGGCGTACGCGTACCCGCCGCTGCTCATCCCGTCCCACCCCACGGCGGCCGGGTACGCGACGGTGTGGAGCACCACGCCGATCGTACGATACCTCCACAACTCGGTCGCGATCGTGGGTTTCACGGTCCTCGCATCGTTATGCGTGTCGGTGCCGGCCGCGTACGCGCTGTCGCGATTCAGGTTCCGGTCGCGGCGCGCCGTATTGTGGAGTCTGCTCGCGGTGCGGATGGTGTCGCCGGTCGTGATCATCGTGCCGCTGTACCGGTACTACGCGGCGCTGGGGCTGCTCGACTCCCTGCCGGCCCTCGTCGCCGCGTACGTGGCCGTGCAGGCGCCGGTGGCCACGTGGATTCTGAAAGGTTTCCTCGACGGCATCCCGGCCGACCTCGATCACGCCGCGATGGTGGACGGGTGCACCCGGTGGCAGGCCCTCCTGCGGGTCATCCTGCCGGTGGCCGGCCCCGGCATCGCGTCCGCCGTCATCCTGGATGCGACGTTCGGCTGGTCGCAGTTCTTGATCCCGCTCGTGCTGCTCGCCGATTCGCGGCATTTTCCGATCTCGGTCGGGATCCTGGCCTTTCAGTCGAGCGCCGAGTCGATCTCGATCCACCTGCTCGCGGCGGCGAGCATCATCGCCGTGGCGCCGGTGCTCATCCTGTTTGTCGCGCTGCAGCGGCACATCGTCGCGGCGCTGACCGCCGGAGCGGTGAAGGGCTGATTGGGGGAGCGCGGTGGAGCAGGCACGCACGCTCACGGTTGTGGTGGTGACGCACACGCACTGGGACCGCGAATGGTACTGGCCGTACGAGCGGTTCCGGGTGCAGCTCGTGCGGGTGATGGACCACGTCCTCGACGTGCTGGAGCGGGCTCCGCACTTCCGGCATTTTCTCCTCGACGGCCAGACGGCCGCGCTGGAAGACTACCTCGAGGTCCGGCCCGAACGCGCCGAACGCGTCGCCGCCCAAGTGCGGGCGGGGCGGCTCGGCATCGGGCCGTGGTTCACGCTCCCCGATGAGCTGGCGGTGTCGGGGGAGGCGCTCATCCGCAACCTCATGCTCGGCCACCGCGTGGCCTCACGGTTCGGCGCGGCCGCCAAGATCGGCTACTGCATCGACACCTTCGGCCACCCCGCCAGCCTGCCGCAAATCCTGCGGGGCTTCGACATCGACAACTTCGTCTTCATGCGGGGTCTCGGGGAACGCGTCGACGACCTGCGGTCTGAATTTCTGTGGGAGGCCCCCGACGGCGGCGCGGTGCTGGCCCACTTCTTGTCCGAGAGTTATTCAAACGCCGCGGTCTTGGGAGCCACGCCCGAGGCGACCGTCCTGCATCACGGCCGCATGGTCCGGTACGATTCGCTCGCCGAGCTGCTGGAACGCCTGGCCGCGCGCGCGGCCGCGCCCGCGGTCCTCTTGATGAACGGCAGCGATCACCTGGACGTCCAGGAGGATCTCCCGGCGCTCCTCGACTCGCTGCGGGCCCGGCTGCCGCATCGCCTCATTCACGGCGGCGTGGCGGAGTTTCTCGCCGCGGTGCGGTCGCACGCCGGCGGCGCGGGGCTGCGGACTTATCGCGGCGACCTGCTGCACGGCCGCTACTTTCACGTGGACCTCGGCTGCCTCTCAACCCGCGTCTACCTGAAACAGCGCAACGCCGAAACGCAGGCGCTGCTGCAGCATCTGGCGGAGCCGCTCGCGGCGGTCGCGCTCGTCCTGGGCGCGCCGGTTCCACCCGACCTGCTGTGGCAGGCGTGGCGTCCGCTGCTGCACAACCACGCGCACGATTCCATCTGCGGCTGCTCGATCGACGACGTGCATGCTGAGATGCTGGCACGCTTCGACCGCGCCGCCCGCATCGGCGACGCCGCGGCGCGCCACGCGCTCGACGAGATCGCCGCACGGATCGAGATGCCCGGCGGCGCCGGCGCGCCGGCCGGTGACGCCGCCGGGGGGCCGTCCGTGCTTGTGTTCAACACGCTCCCATGGCCCCGCACCGCCGAGGCCGAGGCCGCGATCGCGCCGTACCTCGGCTACCCGTTTGGGGTCCGGACGTTCGAACCCGCCGGCTACCGGGAGATCGACCTCGACCGCTGCGCGCTTCTTGACGACGAAGGGCGGGAGGTGACGTTCGAGGCGGGCGCGCGTCAGGTCGGCGTCGAGGATCCGACGAACCGCCGCAAGGTCGTCACCGTGCAGCCGGTGCGGTTCCTGGCGCGGGACATCCCGGCCATGGGCTACCGCGTCTATCGGTTCGCGCCCCGGTCCGCCCGTCGTGCGCCGAGCTCGGTGCGGCAGGCCCCATCGGCTGTCGCGCCCGCCGGACACACCGGTGCGTCGCCCCCGCCACGCGGCGCAACGATCGAAAACGAGCGGTACCGGGTAACCGCGGCACACGATGGCCGCCTCACCATCGAAGACAAGGAAGGCGGAACCCTCTTTCCGGAGGTTCATTACTTCGAAGACAGCGGCGATGCGGGAGACGAATACGCGTTTGCGCGCCCCGTGGAAGACTTCACGGTGGACTCGCGCGGTGACACGGCGCGCATCGCGGTGGTGCACGACGCGGCCGGCCAGGCGATTGAGATCGCGCAGACGCTGAGGCTGCCCGCCAGCTTGCGCCGGGACGGCCGGCGCCGGACGGCGCGACGGGTCGCCTGCCCGGTGCGGTCCATCGTGCGCCTCCTCCCCGGCGTCCGGCGGATCGACGTCGAGACCACGCTCGACAACCGGGCCGCCGATCACCGGCTGCGGGTCATCATCCCGACGGGCATCGCCGCGGAGACCGAGGTCGCCGACGATGCGGCCGGGGTCGCCGTCCGCGGCTTGACTTTGCCCGACGGCGCCGGGTGGGAAGAGCCGCCGTCGCCGGGCCGGCCGCACCAACAGTTTGTCGCCGTGGAGGACGGCCGTCGCGGGTTCGCGGTCGCGGCGGTGGGACTGCACGAGCACGCGGTGCATCCCGACGGCGCCATTGCGCTGACCCTGCTCCGCTGCGTCGGCTGGTTGGGACGGACCTCGGGGGTTCCGAGACAGGGCGTCGCGGGGCCCGCGATCGCGACGCCGGGAGCCCAATGTTTCGGAACCCACCGCTTTCGGTACGCGCTCATCCCGTACGTCCCGCCCTGGAACCGCGCGCAGGTATGGGAGCCCGCGGCCGAGCTTCCTGTGCCGCTTATCGCGGCGCAGCTCACGCGCGGCGCGGGCGCACGGGACGGAGGCGGCGCACTGCCGCAACGCAGCTTTCTTCAGGTGTCGCCGCGTACGGTCCGGGTGACGGCCGTCAAGCCCGCGGAGGACGGCAGCGGGATAGTGGTGCGCCTCCAGAATCTAAACGCGCAACGCGTGAGCGCTGCCGTGGAGACGCCCTGGGAGATCAGGGAAGCCGCGGAGGTCAACATGAACGAGGAGGAACGGCGAACGCTCCGGGCCGCGTCACCGCACCGCGTCGAGATAGCGATCGGCCCCTATGCGATCGAGACCGTGCGGCTTCGTTTCGCATGAACGCGCCCGCCGCGCACAGAAGTATCCGGGCCATGGACGCCCCACGGATCGGATTCATCGGACTGGGCCGCATGGGCCAACCCATGGCCCGCCGGCTGGTGCAGGCGGGGTACGGCGTGACGGGATACGACGTCCGGAACGAGGCGCTCGCGGCGGCGCGCCGGGACGGCGCCGCGGCGGCCTCGGGCGTGGCCGACGCCGTGCGCGGGGCCGACGTGCTCATTACGATGCTGCCGGACGGCCGCGCCGTGGAAGCCGTGGTCTACGGCGAGCCGGGACTGCTGAGCGCGGTGCGGCCGGGACAGACGCTTCTCGAGATGACGTCGTCGCACCCCGACGTCACGCGCAGGGTGGCGGCAGACCTCGCCGGCCGCGGCATCGGCGTGCTCGACGCGCCGGTCTCAGGCGGCGTCCGCGGCGCCGAGCAAGGAACGCTGTGTGTGATGGTGGGCGGCCCCGCGCCGCTGCTCGAAGCGCAGCGTCCTCTGCTCGAATGCTTCGGGCGCATCGTGCACGTCGGGGATGCGCCGGGCGACGGCGACGTCGCCAAGACCATCAACAATTTGATGTCCGCGACGACGATCTGGAGCGCGGTCGAAGCGATCACACTCGCGCGCCGCGCCGGCCTCGAGCCCGAGCGGTTCCTCGAGGCCATCAACCGCTCGACCGGGCGGAGTTACACGACGGAGCAGAAGGTCGCCCAGTACATGCTGCCGCGGCGGTTCGCCGCCGGTTTCACCGTCGCGCAGTATCTCAAGGATCTCGACATTTGCCTCGACGTGGCCGCCGGACTCGACGCGCCCATGCTCCTCGGCGAAGCGCTGCGCCAAGCGTGGCGGGCCGCCGCGCAATCCGGCCTCGCGGCCGAGGATCACACGGCCCTCATCACGCTGCTCGAACGGTGGGCCGGCCTGGACGGGCGGGAATCGCCGGCCTGACGGGCGTCCCGCCCGCGCTCGCCCGCGCCCGCGTCGCACGCCTGGCCACGGCGGACGGCCGCGGGCGGCCTCACGTCGTGCCGGTCTGCTTCGCCGCTGCCGGCTCACGCCTGTACTCCGCCATCGATGAGAAACCGAAGCGTGCCGCGCCGCCGCGCCTCAAACGCGTCCGGAATATCACGGCGAATCCGCACGTGGCGCTGGTCGTCGACGACTACCGGGAGGACTGGCGGCGGCTGTGGTTTGTGCTTGTGTTCGGCACCGCCGAGGTGATCGGGCCGGGGGCGCCGGAGCACGCCGCGGCGCTGCGCGCGCTGCGGCGGAAGTACCCTCAATACCGGACGATGCGCCTGGAGGACCGGCCTGTGCTCGGCATCACGCCGGCACGGATCGTCACCTGGCCGCGTAGGGGGCGTACTCGAGCACGCTGAGGCCGCGGTAGCGGTCGATCGCGTAGACGAGTCCGCGCCGGTCGACGAAGACGTCGTTGGTCTGGGGGGCCGGCTGGCCCTCGGGCGCGGAGGGGACGTAGTATCCCACCTCGCGCGGTTCATACGGGTTCGACACATCCACCGCCCGAACGCCGCCGCTGAACCACGCGAGAAAGACGATGTTGTCCGGCCCGACGTGCTCCCACGGCTGGTGCGCGCCGAACCGGCGGCCCGGCACGACGAGGCCCTCCGGATCTGCCTGATACGTCGCCACCGGCACGGGACGCGCCTCGGTCGTGATGTCGAGCACCCACATGAACGCGGGCGGGTCTTCGAGGATGTCGTCCGTCACGTCTTCGTCGGTCACGACCGCGAAGCGACGGCCGCGGACGGCGTGCGGCAGCGGCAGCACCGTGTGCGTCGGCGAGGTGTACGGCGGATTCCACGACGCCGACCCGAGCGTGCGGGGCGACCGGACATCCGCGATGTCGATGATCACGGCGCCGGCACGCCCGCACGCGGCGTACGCCCGCTCCCCCCGGGCGAGCACCAGGTGCACCCAGTAATGTCCTCCGGCGGGCGGCCGTTCTCCGGCCGCGACATGCTGGCCGGGCAGCCACCACTGGCTCACCAGCTCGGGATGCGCCGGCCGGGCCACATCGACGATCGTGAGGATGTTGGTCGAAAATCCTTCCCATTCGGTTGAGAGGAAGACGCGGGTCCCCGCGAGGTCGAACCGGTGCACGCCGCGCGCGGCGGTCGGAAACCGGCCGGCCGGACGCGGGTTCGTGCGGTCGGCGATGTCGTAGAGCACGAGCCCGACCGCCGGCCCGTCGGGGACCGCCGCCCCGGCGGGAGGGTACCGCTCGTGGTTCACCAGCATGAGGTCGCCGAGAACGCGGACTTTGTGGGAATGGATGTTGCCCGGGACGGAGACCTGCGCGACAGCGCGGGGCGCCCGAGGATCGGACACATCGACGATGCTCGTGCCGTGCGGCGGGGCCATGTGCCCGATGTACGCCCACCGGCCTTCGACGACGACCTGGCCTCCGCCGGGAATGTCGAGGAAGCCGATACGGGTGAACTGCGAGGCGCGCGCGGTGTCATGCGTCATGACGAACTCTTACGCCGGGCCCCGCGGGGCCTCCTCGCCGGATTTTTCGGTGGTAATCTTCGATCCACCCTGCGGCCACATTGCAGGCACACGCTCGTCCGCGTCGATGCGCCCCGCCGCCCTCCTCCGTATCCGGAAGAGTAGTCTGCCTCCGTCTCGGGCCGGGCACACACCGAGCGACTGAAGACGGCGGCACACACGCGACACGACGCGCCGTCGGAGGGGGAGCGGCGATGCATGCGTCCAGGGCGGGGGAATCACGCCGGCGGACCGGGCGACCGGCGGGCTGGCGCCGAGCGGCCGCGGCGGCGGTCGTGCTCGCCGCGGCCGCGCTGGCACCGGCGCCCGCGGCGACGCAGGCGACGATTCAGTACGGGCCGCTCATCGTCCCCGGCGCGACCGAGGTCCTGAATCCGGTCGGCGTCAACGCCGCCGGCCAGGTGATCGTCAACTACATGGACGCCACGTATCACGTGCGGGCGGCGTTGATCGACGCGAAGGGGAACGTCACGCCCATCGTGGTGCCCGGCGCCTACCAAACGCTCGTGTACGCGATCAACAACGCCGGCCAAATCGTCGGCTCGTATTACACGTACCAATTTACGACGCACGGATTCTACCGCGATCCTGCGGGCGCCTATTCGACGGTCGACTATGCCGGCGATGCCTCCAGCCAGACGCAGGCCATGGACATCAATGACCTCGGACAAATCGTGGGCTCCTACTACTCGCCCACCGGAGAGCACGGGTTCCTGCGCGGCGCCAACGGGCAGTACACGACCATCGATGCGCCGCACCCCGGGTCGGGATTCCTCTACACCGTCGCCGCCGCGGTCAACAACTTCAGCCAGGTGGCGGGATATTACTATGGGACGTCGGGTGCGTCCACCACGGTATCGCTGCACGGATTTCTACGGAACGCCGACGGCACGTACATCACGGTGGACTACCCGACCACGCCGCCGGCCGTCGCTTTCACGTCGGTGACGGGGCTCAACGACCTGGGCCAGATCGTCGGTCTCACCTACAGCCCGGCGTACCACGGCTTCCTCACCGATGCGGGCGGTCAGTTCACGCCGATCGACTACCCCACGACCGCGTCGTACTACTTCTCCACCCCATGGGCCGTCAACGGGGCCGGGATGATCGCCGGCACGTACCGCGACGGCGCCGGACTCCACGGCTTCACCGCGCAGGCGCTTGCCGCGCAACTGCCCCCGGCACCCGCCGGGCGGCGGGCAGCGGCGGCCGGCACGGGGGCGCTGCGGACGCTGCAGTCGGCGCTGTGCCTCCGTGATCAGGTGGAGTCGTTCTTCGACGACGCCGCGCCGGTCGGCGGCGTATCCGCGGTCGCCGAGGCCAGCCGGCGCGTCGACCTGTTCACGACCGACGCCGTCCCGTTCATCGGGCTGGTCGCCCTCGAGGCGCTCGGCTATGAGTATCTCGGCTGCGTCCAGAACGCGTCCGACCCATCGTTCACCACGAAGGTCGCACCCGAGCTGCACGGCCTGCCGCCCATTCCGTCCGGCGGCGGCATCTCCGCGCCGCTCGGGACCGCGCTGACGGATACCGTCGGGCACGGCAGCCGCGCCGCGGGCCACCTGCAGGCTGTCTCCGTATCGCTCAACCGCTACCGCGCGGCCGTGGCGGCCGGTGACGGCACCAGCGCGTCGCTGCAGGAATCGGCCGTCCTCGACTTCGCGCAGAGCGCCGGCGATGAGCTGGCGGCGTTCGCCGCCGGCCTGCGGACGTCCGCGGGCCTGATCCAGGGAACGGCGCTCGACGAATCGGTGAGCCGAGGCGATCTCGCGGCCGCGCTCGCCCGGATTCGCGCGCAGGGCGCGCAGGGACTTCCGGCCATCGAACAGGGCGGGTTCCGGATGTTCGAACTCGATCCGTCCTACCTGCTGACCGGCGGCCGCGGCGCGAAACACGACGACTCGCGGCTGGCCGCGTCGCTCTCCCGCGCGCTGATGGAGACCGCCCGCGTGATGGACCGCCTCGGACGCGCCCTCGGCGGCATCCGGGCGCATCATTAGCCGAGGCGTCCCGGCGCGATGACGGCGGCGCTCGTGTCGGTGATCGAGATGCTGCGGCTGCGTCTGCCGTCCCGGGTGATCCGCGGCCTGATCGTAGCGATGCTGCTCGAGTTGATGCCGCGGCGCCGCGGGGCGGCCTTCTGGGCCGACGCGGGGGTGCGCGCGATCGTGGCCGGCGCCGCGGGCGCCGCGCTCTTCGGCCTCCTGGTGGCCGGGCGGTACTAGTGGGCCGGTAACCCGGGTATCTCGAGAATCGGCCGGATCTCGATCGTCCCGAGCCGCGCGCTCGGCAGCCGGCCCGCGATCTCGATCGCCTCGTCCAAGTCCCGCACGTCGACAATGAAGTAGCCGCCGAGCTGCTCCCGGGTTTCCGCGAACGGCCCGTCGGTCACGAGCCGGTTGTTCTCGCGCACGCGCACGCTCGTCGCCGTCGCCACGGGATGAAGCGGCGCGGCCACAACGTCGCGCCCCGCCGCCCGGAGCTCGTGGGCGAGCGCCGCGGACTCCTTGTAACACTCTTCCCGCTCGCCCTCATCCCATGCCCGCTCGTCGCCGTACACCAGCAGCATGTACTTCATGGCCGCTGCCCCCGCCGCTCGGCCTGTTCCCGCAGTTCGGGATACTTGGCGGCCACCTTCTGCACGTCGTCAGGAAACTCGGACATCTCGAACACCTGCCGAACCTCGATCGTGCAGTCGTCCCCCGGGCATCTCGTCGCCCACTCGACCGCCTCGGCCTTCGACTTGACGTTGATAATCCAGTAACCGCCCAGCGCCTCCCGCGTTTCGATGAAAGGCCCGTCGGTCACCATGTGTTTGCCGCCCGAGAACACGACGCGCGTGCCGGTCGACGGCGGGTGCAGGCCGTCGAGCGCCACCAGCACGCCGGCCTTCTGGAGCGATTCGTTGTACTTCATCATGGCGTCGACCGCCTCAGCGCTCGGCACCGCATGACGGGGGGCCTTGTCGTAGCCCTTGGGAATCATGAGCAGCATAAACCGCATCGCTCAAATCCTCCGTTTCGACCGCCCTGTGAGTTCTTGCGGGCGGCGGGGTGTGTTTCATTTGATAGTCGATCGACGACCTCGGAATCGACGTCGGCCGCGCGGCGATTTCGGCGCGGCCCCCGACCGGCCGGCACGGTCAGGGAACCAGCGTCGTATATTCCCACTCCGTGCCGGACCGCCGGAACAACCGCCGTTCGTGCAGCCGCTCCTCGGATCCATGCCAAACCTCGATTTCATGGGGCGCGACGTAGATCCCGGCGAGGCTCGGCGGCTGCGGTACCGCCTCCGAGTCGGGATAGCGCCGGCGGAGCGCGTCGATCCCTTCGAGGAATTCCTCCCGCGAGCCGAGCTCCGCGCTTTGAGGGCGGAACGCCGTGTAATAGTGTTCGAGCAGCTTGGACCCGTGGCTCTTCCGCCGCCAATACGCATCGACCCGGCCGGGATCCATCGGCGCGACGGCGCCCCAGATCCGGTACTGCCGGCGCACGCTGGGCCAGTGAATGAGAATCGTTGCCGCTTCCGTGCGCGACAGTTGCCGCCATTTGGGACTGGTGCGGTTGATCAGGACCCCGACCCCGCGCTCGCCGACGTCGCGAAGCGTGAGCGCGCGCGCTTCCGCGCGGCCGGCCGAGGCGACGGTGACCAGATAGCACACGTCAACCAGCGGGTCCCCGTGCTGCCGGGCGCGTTCACGTTCCCGCGCGATTTCCTGAATCGGGTCAATCACGCCGCAAGACTTCTGGAGCCCGCCGCGCTCAGTCCTCCGCCGGGCGCGCGGCGGTCCAAGGTCCTCGGCAGGGGATGCGGGCATCGATGCTCAGCGGCCCCGCGCCGAAGTAGGCGATGAGCAGGCACGCGCCGATTCTGGAGAGGTTCGCAAGAAAGAAGCCTACCTGCATCTGCGCCATCATCGGATCGCGGACGGCCCAGAAATTGTGCATCGTGACGGTCACCGGCACCAGAAACAGGATGAGCAGCCGGGCGCCGATCCGGGCACGGTAGCCCAGAATGACGCTGAGGCCGCCCGCCAGCCCGATGAGACCGGCCAAGGGCACGAGAACTTGAGCCAGCGGGATCCCCTGCTGACCCGCCCACACGACACCTTGGGGTGTAAAGTCGAGCGGCGCGAACAGCACGAACACCGCGGCAAACGCGAGGCGCCCGAGTGGAACGAGATAGCGCCACGCGCCGCCGCCGCGGTCGGCCCGGATGACCGGGGTTGTTGCCTGCCGGATGGCTGCGTTGGTCTTCATTTGAGCGTCACTCCCTGGCGCGCACGATCACGGCGCGTTCCGTAGGTCCCGATCCTTCACTCCATAATCGAACCGGCATCGCCAAATCGACATTCCGCCCTCCCTCGGCGCCACCCGGCCGGGCGTGGTCCGTTCGCCGATCTGATCATTACAATAGAAGACGATGTACGGGCCTTCGTCCGACACAGCGCACCAGGCGGTCGACTCCGTCTATCGATCCGATTCACGCCGTGTGCTCGCCACGCTCATCCGGCTTCTCGGCGACTTCGATCTCGCGGAGGAAGCGCTCCACGATGCGTTCGCGGCGGCGGTGGAGCAGTGGCCGCGCGACGGTGTCCCCGCCAACCCGCGGGCGTGGCTGGTCTCGGCCGGCCGCTTCAAGGCGATCGATACGCTCCGGCGGCGGGCACGCTTCGACGCCTCGCTCGCCAAACTCGCTGAGGACTTGGAGGTTCCCGCGGCCCCACCGGCCGAGGCCGCATCCGAGGAACTCGAGGACGACCGGCTGCGCCTGATCTTCACGTGCTGCCACCCCGCGCTGGCCCCCGAGGCGCAGGTGGCGCTGACGCTGCGGGAAGTCTGCGGGCTCACGACCGAAGAGATCGCGCGGGCGTTCCTCACCGCCCCGGCCACGGTGGCCCAGCGCATCGTGCGCGCGAAGCGGAAGATCCGCGACGCCCGGATCCCCTACCGCGTGCCGTCGAAAGACGATCTGCCCGCCCGGCTGGACAGCGTGCTCCGCATTGTCTATCTGGTGTTCACGGAGGGCTACGCCGCATCGGCGGGCCCGTCGCTCGTGAGGGCGGATCTGTCAGCCGAGGCGATTCGTTTGGGACGGCTCCTGCTCGAACTCCTCCCGGAGCCCGAGGTCGCCGGTCTGCTCGGGCTCATGCTGCTGCACGAATCCCGCCGCGCCGCCCGCACCTCTCCCGAAGGCGAAGTCGTGCTGCTGGACGACCAGGACCGGTCGCTCTGGAATCGGGACCAGATCGCCGAGGGGCTCACCCTCGTGGACCGCGCGCTGTCGTCGCGGCGGTTCGGGGCCTACACGCTGCAGGCGGCGATCGCGGCGGTCCACGCCGAGGCGCCCAGCGCAGCGGCGACGGACTGGCCGCGCATCGTCCAGTTCTACGACGCCCTCCAAGAGATGTATCCGTCGCCGGTCGTGGAGCTGAACCGCGCCGCGGCAGTGGCGATGCGCGACGGTCCCGAGGCGGGGCTCGCCCTCATCGACGCGCTGCTGGCGCGCGGCAACCTCACCGAGTACCACCTCGCCCATGCGGCGCGGGCCGACCTGTGCCGGCGGTTGGGCCGAGTAGCGGAAGCCCGCGCATCATACGAACGCGCGCTGGTGCTCACGCGGCAGGACCCCGAGCGGCGATTCCTCGAGCGGCGCTTGGCCGAGCTGGGGGCGCAGCCCGGGTGAGCGGCCGGCTCAGGGATGGGCGGGCGGGTTGTCGCGCGAGTATACCGGCGCGCGCAGGTACGCCTCCGGGGAGAACGTCCAGAACTGCGAGACGTTCGGGTACGTGTACACGACCGTGTTCTGGGGCTGCCCGTTGACCATGTCCACACGGCGGATGTAGATGTTCTCGACGGCGTTCCCCCACGCGTCGATCCGCACCGGCCCGCGCGGGGCGTCGGGCAGCACAACCGCCCGGATCGCGGACACGAATGCCTGCCGCGGCTCCGTGTGGCCGCCGACCGCGGCGAGGCCGCGGACGACGAACTGCATGGCGGTGAACGCGGCCTCCGAGTAGTAGGACGGCACGCGGCCGTACGCGCGCACGTAGGCCCGGACGAAGTCGCGGTTCGCCTGCGTGTTGAGCGCCGGGCTGTAGAACAACGGCGTGATCACTCCGCTCGCCAGATCGCCCTCTTCGAACAGGACCGACTCGTCCGTCAGGGTGCCGCCGCCGATCAGCGGCACGCGGCCCGCGAGCCCAAACTCGCGGTACTGCTGTAGGAAGTGCAGCGCATCCCCGCCGGCAAACTCGGCGTACACGGCGTCCACGTTCGGGGGAATGCGGCCGAGATACGGGCTGTAATCGGGCGCGCTGAGCGGCGGCCAGATGTGCGCGACCACGCGGCCGCCGGCCTGCTCAAACGTGCGCTGGAATCCGCCCACCGACTCCCAGCCGAACGCGAAGTCGTTGGCGATCGTCACCACCCGCTTGTAGCGCAAGACCTTGGCCGCGTACTCGCCGAACGGGTGGTTGGGCTGGCTGCTGGTCCATCCCGTGCGGACGATCCAGGGCGTGCGGCTGCGCTGCGTGATATCGTCGCCCGCCACGTTCGGGAACACCGCCGGGATCTTCTGCTGATCGACGTAGTCCCGCACGACGTACCCGGAGTTGGCGCTCAGCGGGCCCATCAGCAGGTCGACGTGGTCGAGTTCCACGAGTTTGCGCGCCTTGGTCAGCGACTGCGCCGGCAGGCCTTGGTCCTCCTCGACGAGGACACGGATCTCGCGGCCCGCGGCCCTGTTGCCGGCCTCGGCGAGCGCGAGGTTGAGACCGTTCAGGAGATCGCGCCCGTTCTGGGCGACGCGGCCGGTCAGCGGAACAATGAGCCCGATCTTGACGGACCCAGGCGCCGCCGCCGCGGCCCACCGCGCCACACCTCCTGCGAATGCGAGCGCAAAGGTCACCACGAGCGCGGCGCACGTCCCCGCGGCGCCGCCCCTGCGGCGGGCCCGCCCACAGAGGTCGCCGCATCCGCGCCGCCTGATGCGTCGACTGGCGTCCAGCGAGGTCATGACCGCACCTCCTGCGCTCCCCCACCCGGCAGCCACCGGCCCCATCCCGGCTCGCCCACCGGCCGTCCGTCGCGGGCGACCAGCCGGCCGCGCACGAACGTCATGACCGGACTCCCGATCACCTCGCGGCCCGCGTAGGGTGTCCAACCGGCCTTGCTCACAATCTCGGCGTCGGCGAGCCGCCGGCGGCGGCCCGGATCGATCAAGGCGATGTCCGCATCGGCCCCCGGTGCGAGCGTCCCCTTGCGCGGATAGAAGCCGTAGAGCCGGGCCGGCTGCTCACACAGAACGTCGACGACCCGCTCGAGCGTGACGCGGCCCGCCGCGGCCGCGGTGAGCATGAGCGGAAGCGTGGTCTCCACCCCCGGCAGCCCGAAAGGGCAGGCCCAGATGTCCCCCGTCTGCTTCTGGGCGCGGGTCGCCGGAGCGTGGTCGGTGCTGACGTGGGTGATGGCGCCGGAGGCGAGACACCGCCACATGGCCTCCGCGTCCTCGGCGTTCCGGATTCGCGCCGGCGGCGTGAATTTGCGAAACGGCCCGTGCTCGACCACGTCGCGCTCTTCCAGATAGAAGTACTGCGGGCAGCTCTCCGTCCACACGCGCGCCCCGGCGGCGCGGGCCGCCGCGATCAGATCGACGATCGGCGCGTGGCTCGTGTGGGCGATGACGACCCTCGCCCCGGTCAGGCGCGCGAGCGCCGTCACCTCGTCGACCGCGACGGCTTCCGCTTCGCGCGCCCGCCACTCCGGAATGACGCCGCCGTCCGTGCGCCCGGCCGCGCGCAGGAGCTCGGCGCGGTCGCGCGTGATGGCGTCGTCTTCGCAGTGCGCGAGCACAACGCCGTCCCACCGCGCGGCGTCGCGCAGCGCGCGCAGCAGCGGCCCGGCGGGGACGGCCGGCACCCCGTGCGTCTCGCACGTGAAGATCTTGAGGTACGCCGGTCCGGCCGCCCACAGTTCGCCGAGCTGCGGCACGAGTTCCGGCCAGACGTGCGCCGCGAGCGCGAAGTCCACAAGCGAACGGCGGGCCAGGTGCGACGTCTTGCGGCGCAGTTCGGCGGCGGTCCGGACGGGAGCGGCGTGGGTGTGCTCGACCACCGTCGTGACGCCGCCCACCGCGGCGGCCGCGCTGCCGGTGATGAAGTCCTCCCGCTCCGTCTCGCCGGGATCCATGAAATGGACGTGACTGTCGACCACACCGGGGATCGCCAGCAGCCCGCCCGCATCGACGACGGCTCGGGCCTGCGCCTCGAGCGTGCCGAGCGCGACGATCTTGCCGCCGGCGACGTGGAGGTCCGCGCGGTACCGTCCTCGTGGACCAACGACTACGGCGCCCCGCACCGCAAGATCGATCATGGCGCGACCCGGACGACCACCCGCCCCGTCACGCGGTCTTCACGCACCATCGCCAGTGCGTCGTTGGCCCGTTCGAGCGGCACTTCGTCGGCGACAACCGGCCGCACGAGACCGCGCGCCACAAGGTCAAAGGCGCGCCGGAGCTCGCGCCGGGTCACGTACCGCGAGCCGGTCACCGTAAGCTGGCCGAGCACCACTCGTTCGCTCGGGAGCGGCGGGTAGTCCGGCGCCGCGACGGTGTATCCGACCAGCACGATGCGGCCGCCCCGCCGGACCATATCCGTCGACGCGAGCACCGAGCCATGGTGGCCGACCGTGTCCACGACGACGTCGGCGCCGCGGCCGGCGGTCGCTTCGCGCACCGCGTCGGCGGCGCCGTCGCCGGCCGGGAAGACGCCGCCCGCCCCGGCCACCCGCGCCGCATCGAGCCGGTGCCGCTGAAGGTCGACCGCCAGCACCTCCGCGCCCGCCGCGCGCGCGACCTGGACCGCGTGCAGGCCCACACCGCCGGCACCGAGGATCGCCACCGTCTCGCCGGCCCGCACGGCGCCCTGCGTGACAACGGCATGGTAGGCGGTGCCCAGGGCGCACGAGAGCGGCCCGCCGTGCTCCGCGGGCACGTTTGAGGGCAGCGGCAGCACGCAGTCGTCCGGGACCACGAGGTACTCTTGAAAACCGCCCGGCGAGGTAAACCCCGTCCAGCCTCGCAGCCGCTCGCAAAGATTCTCCTCGCCTGCCTGGCAGTGCGCGCACGTGCGGCAGCCCCAGTAATTGTACACTACGACCCGGTCCCCGATCCGCGGCGCCGGGGCCGCTGCCCCTCCCGGCGGTGCCGCGGCTCCGGCGACGCCGCCGGCCGGTCCCAGATCGACGATCTCCGCGGCGATCTCATGGCCGGGCACGTGCGGGAGCCGGAGCGTCTTGGAGAACGGCATCGCCCCGTCGGCGATCTTGAGATCGGACCGGCACACGCCGCACCCGAGGACCCGGAGCAGCACCTGTCCCGGCCCGGGGGCCGGCCGCGGCAGATCCATCAACTGCAGGGGCGCGCCGTACCGGGCAACCGCCATCGCGCGCATCAGCCGGCTCTCCCCGCCTAGGCCTCGATCACGATCGCGCCGCGGCCGAGCAGTGTGCCGGCCCGCAGCATCTCGTGGAGCGCGCCGACGCCGGCGAGCGGCCGCGTCTCCGACACGACCGGCGTCATCCGGCCCTCGCGGACGAGCCGCGCCGCCGCCAGCACCTCGGCGCGCGAGCAGTAGCGCGACCCGAGGAGCGTCAGTTCTCCCATCACCATCTGGCGGGAGACAACGTCGAGGCCGGCGCCTTCAAACGTGGTCAGCATGACCATCCGGCCGCCCGGGCCGAGCAGTCCGAACGCCCAGGCCAGCGTCTCGCCGGAACCGACGAGGTCGATGGCGACCGTCGCCTCGCCGTCGAGGGCCGCCCGCGCGCGATCGTGCGCGCCCGGCGCGTTGATGTCGAGCGCCGTCTCCGCGCCGAGGCGGCGGCAGTGCTCGAGTTTGGCGTCGCCCGCATCGACGGCGACGACGCGGCCGCCGAAGAGCCGCGCCATCTGCACCATGTGGCTGCCGACGCCGCCGCCGGCCCCGATCACGAGCACGCGGTCACCCGGCCGGACCTGTGCCCGCGCGCCGCACACGTGGTACGGGGTCGCCACCGCGTCGGGGATCACCGTGCCCTCCACGAAGCCCACGCCGTCCGGTAGCGGCAGCACGTTTGCCTCGGGCAGCGCGACGAGTTCGGCGTAGCCGCCGTCGCGGTGCACGCCCACATAGCCGGCGTGGTTCCGGCACAGCGGCTCGCGTGTGGACCGGCACCAGTCGCATCGGCCGCACGTCAGGTAGAAATAACCCATCACGCGGTCCCCCGTCCGCGCACCTGTGACGCCCGGTCCGACGTCCACCACAACGCCCGTCCACTCGTGTCCGGGCACCCGCGGCAGCCCGTCCGCGGGCCGGCCGAGCCGTCCGCTCATGTAGTTGACCACGGTCAGGCCGACGCCGCACGCGCGCACCGCGACGAGCACTTCCCCGGGACCGGGTGCCGGGTCGCGGTGGTCGCCGTAGACGAGCGGGCCGCCCCAGGCGCGCAGGAGCTGCGCTTTCACCGCGCCTGCCTGGCGGCGTGCGCGCCGCGCGCCGCCGGGGCGCCGCCGCCGAGCAGCTCGAGAATGTCGCCGGTCGGCAGCGCCCACCCGAGGCAGCGGCGGATGTTCTCGAGGCCCAGCGCGTGCAGGTCGTCGCCGTACATGCTCGCCACTCCGTCCGCGGCGACCACGATCCGCAGATCCCGGTTGAACGCGTCGAACGGCGTGCACAGGACGCACGTGTTGGTGTTGATGCCGCAGAGGATCACCGTCTCGGTCCGAAGCGCCCTCAGCAACGTGTCCAGTTCGGTGCCGTAAAACGCGCTGAGGCGCTTCTTGCTGCGGATCACGTAGTCGCCGGGCCGGGCGGCGAGCCTCCGGCGGCAGTTCCGTTTGCACCGAGCCCTCCTGATTGTGGTGGACGATCGTGCTGCTGCGGCCCGGCGTCATGGATTCGCGCGCCGCCTCGACGGCCTTCCAGAACGGATTGCCCATGCTCTCGAGGCCCGGCGGCGCCGTCCGCCGGTACGTCAGCAGCACGTAGATCACCGGCACGCCCGCCTCGCGGGCGCCGTCGAGCAGCCGTGCCACCGCGGCGCGCACGCGGCCGGCGTCCTCCGCCGAGACGGGCATCGTCGCCACCTCGGGGTCGAGATGGCCGCGGTGGATATCCACCGCGAGCACCGCGGCCGTGGCGGGATCGATGCACAGCTGGCCGCGGAGCGCTTCGATGAAGGCGCGGCGGTCGAGGATCTCCGGCACGGCTACACCCCCAGGTACCGCTGTGTGACGGCCGCATCGGCGGCCAGGTCCGCCGGCGCGCCGTGATAGACGACCCGGCCTTTGCTCAGCACGTAGACGTCGTCGGCGACCCGAAGGGCCATCGGCAGGTTTTGCTCGACCAGCAAGATGCTGAGCCCTTCGTTGCGCAGACGGAGGATCGCATCGCCGAGATTGCGCACGAGCAGCGGCGCCAGTCCCTCCGACGGTTCATCCATGAGCAGCAGCCGCGGATTCGTCATGAGGGCCCGGCCGATGGCCAGCATCTGCTGCTCGCCGCCGGACAGCATGTTGCCGCGGTGGCCGCCGCGCTCACCGAGGCGTGGAAACAATTCTTGGACTCGCTCGATCGACCAGGGGGTGCCGCGGGAGGCGCCGGCGTCCGCCCCGTTCAGCCGAAGGTCCCGCGCCGCCACCGTGAGGTTCTCCCGCACCGTGAGCGACGGAAAGATCCGGCGGCCCTGGGGCACGAGCCCGATGCCGAGGCGCGCGACTTCATGGCTCGGGGCGCGCGTGATGTCCCGGCCGCCGAAGACGACCCGGCCGCGCCGGGGCCGTGCGAACCCGACGACCGACCGAATGAGCGTGGTCTTGCCCATCCCGTTGCGGCCGAGCAGGGCCGCGACGGCGGCCGGACGCACCTCGAGGCTCACGCCCTGCAGCACGTACGAATCGCCGTAGTACGTGTGAATGTCCTCGATCCGCAGCACCGCCGGCTGGCGCATCCCGTCAGACGGTCCCGCACCGGACGGGACGGACTCGCGCGTTCCGCGGGACGGCACCGCGTCCGGACGCGGTGCCTCGGACGGGACCATCTAATGTACCGCGCCGGGGCCCGCGGATTCACGCCCCAGGTAGATCTCCTGCACGGACGGGTCGGCGCGCACGGCCTCCTTCGGCCCGTCGGCGACGACGCAGCCGAAATGCAGCACGGTGATCGTGTCCACGATCTCAAACGCGACGTCCATGTCGTGTTCGATGAGCAGCAGCGTGAGATGCGGGTCCAAGCCTTTGATAAACCGCGCCATTTCGCGCCGCTCGCCGGGGGAGAGCCCGGCCGCCGGCTCGTCCAGCAGCAGCAGGCGCGGGTGGCCGGCCAGCGCCAGGAGGACTTCGAGCTGCCGCTGCTCGCCGTAGGACAGCACCCGCACCTCGGCGTCGCGCTTCGCCCACAGGCCGGCCGGCTCGAGCAGCGCCCGTGCGCGGGCCAGCACGGCGCGGTCACCGCGCAGCGGCCACAGCATCCGGTACTTGGCCGGCGACAACGCCTGTACGGCCAGCAGCACGTTGTCTTCCACGGTCAGCGGGCCGAAGAGGTTGGTGATCTGAAACGTGCGGCCGACGCCCATCGCCGCGCGCGCGTGTGGCGGCAGGCCGGTGACGTCGCGGCCGAAGAGGCGGAGGCGGCCCGACGTCGCGGGCAGTTCGCCGGTGATGATGTTGAACAGGGTCGTCTTGCCGGCGCCGTTCGGCCCGATGATGGCGCGGCGCGCGCCTTCGGGAACGGACATGGAGACGTCCCTGATCGCCTCGAGGCCGCCGAACCGGCGGCAGATCCCGTCGAGTTCCAGGATCGTCTCCGGCGCCACGGCGTCCTCCGCGCTAGCCGCAGTAGCGGCAGGGCGGATAGGTGCGGTCGTACACCGGCTGCTTGAGAAACTCCGCCGGCGCAAACGTCCAGAACTGCGAGACGTTGTGGAAGGTCTGGATCACCGTGTTGACGAGGCGGCCGTTCTGGTTCTCGACGCGGCGGACGTATTCGTTTTGGATCGGGTTGTGATACGCGTCGAGCCGAACGGGTCCCCGCGGCGCGTTCGGCAGCTGGACCGCCAGCAGCGAGCGGAGAAAGGCGGCGGGGTCGTCGACTTTGCCGTCGATGCGCGCCACCGCCGTGTCGATCCACATGCCGCCCGTGTAGTTGGTCTCGGCGTAGTACGAGGGGTCCTTGTGGTACTTCGCGTTGAAGGCGTCCACGAACTTGCGGGCCTGTGGTGTGGCAAGTCCGGCCGCCCAATGCAGGCACGTGATGATGCCGATGGCGTCTTCCGCGGTCATGCCCCGCAGCAGGCTTTCGTCGGACAGAAGCCCCCCGCCGATCAGCGGGATCTTGTCCTTCAACCCGTACTGCCGGTACGCCTTGGCGAAGCGGATCACGTCGACGCCGACCGGGATGGCGTAGACCGCGTCGACGTCCCGGCGCAGCTGCGTGACGTACGGGCTGTAGTCGGGCGTGCCGAGCGGCGCCCAGATCTTCTGCACGATCTGCCCGCCGTGGAGCTCGAACGTCCGTTGGAAGCCGCCCACGACTTCATACCCGAAGGCGTAGTCGCTGCCGATGGTGGCGATCCGCTTGTACTTGTAGTTCGTCGCGACCCATTCGCCGAAAGGATGCGACGGCTGGCTGCTGGACCAGCCGGTGCGGACAAAATTGGGCGCCCCCTTCCGCTGGGTCAGGTCGTCCGCGGAGGCAACCATATAGATCATCGGCGTGCCGCGCTCGGCGACGTAGTCACGAACGGCGTAGGCTTCGGACGCCAGCAACGGCGCCGTCAGAAGATGCACGCGATCTTGTTCGATCAGTTTGCGCGCCTTGGTCAGCGCGTTGGCCGGAACGCCGGCGGCGTCTTCCACGATCAGCTGCACCTGTTTGCCGCCCAGGACCGAGTTCTTCTCCCCGAGGTACAACTGAAATCCGTCGAGCATGTCGCGGCCGCTCGGCGCGACCGTTCCGGTGATGTCCGCGATGAAGCCGATGCGAAGCGCCGGCGCCGGCTGCGCGTAGACGAGCGGACGCAGGCGGTCGAGGGCGCGGGCGGCCGCGGCGCCGGCGAGCGCGGCGCCTCCCGCAAGCATCCTCCGGCGCACGATGCGGTGTGTCAATCTACTCACCTCCAACTCATGGTCCGGCATGGCCCGCGGGTTATCCTTCGCCCACCCCCTTCAGCGTTTCCGCAGGCTCGAGCCCTCCCGCGCCGCCGGGGGCCGGCCCGGCCGCGCGGCGGCCCAGCATGGTACGCGCCGCGCCGACGACGCCGCGCGGCGCGTACATGATGGCGAGGACGAGGATCGCGCCCAGAATCGTCAGCCACCGCTGCGTGATGCCGCTCAGCATGTTTTGGAGAAAGACGAGGAGCGCCGAGCCGACCAGCGAGCCGAGGAGCGTGCCGGTGCCGCCGAGGATCACCATCAGCAGCGCGTTCGCTGACGCGACGAGCGATACGTCCGCCGGGGAGACAAACCCGTTGTAGTACGCGTACAGCACGCCGCCGAGCCCGGAGAACGTGCCGGCGACGATAAACACGAGATACTTATGCAGGAAGACGTGGTAGCCGAGCACCCGCATGCGCGATTCGCTTTCGCGGATCCCGCGCAGCGCGAGGCCGAACGGCGACACCACCACAAGGTACATCAGCGCCGCGGCCAGCAGCGTGACGGCCAGCGCGAAATAATAGAAGGCCTGGATCCGCGCCAGGCTGAGGCCGGCGGCCAGCACGGGCCGCGCGATGCCGCGGAGTCCGTTGTCGCCGCCGGTCACGGACACCCAGCGGTAGGCGAGACCCCAGACGATCTGTCCCAGCGCCAGGGTGATGATGAGAAAGTACGGGCCGGTGGCGCGGATCGCGAGCAGGCCGAACACCGCCGCGGCCACCGCCGCGGCGAGCAATCCGGCGCCGGCCGCGGGCCAGAACGGCCAGCCGGCCGTCGTGGCCAGCACGCCAACCGCGTAGCCGGCGACGCCGAAATACGCGGCGTGGCCGAGCGACGCAAGCCCCGTGTAGCCGACCAAGAGGTCCAGGCTCATCGCCATGATGCCGTAACAGAACGTGAGCGTGAGCAGATGCAGGTAGTACGTCGGAGCGATGAGCGGCAGCGCGGCAAGCGCGGCCAGGATCACGGCGATCGCGGCCGCGTTGCGGCCGGCGGCGCGCAGCAGCGTGTCCGCGACGGGCGCCTTCCCGGCGGCGCGCAGCACCGGGTCAGGCTCTCCCGAAGAGCCCGGTGGGACGCACGGCCAGAATCAGCGCCATCGGCGCAAACAGCGTGAAATAGGACAACTCGGGGAACAGCGCCTTGCCGAAGTTGTCGAGCAACCCCACGAGAAGACTGCCGACCAGCGCGCCCTTCAGGCTGCCGAGGCCGCCGACGATGACGACGACGAACGTCAGCGGCAGCACGTCGAAGTCCGCGCCGGGATAGATCGACAGGAAGGCGCCGCCCATCACGCCGCCGGCGGCGGCCAGGAACGCGCCGAGCGCGAAGACCGCGGTCATTACGCGGCCCACGTTGATGCCGAGGCCGCGGGCGATCTCGGCGTCGTCGACGGCCGCGCGGACGGTGGCGCCGAGCCGCGTTCGCTCGAGCAGCAGCCACAGCCCCGCGAACACGCACGCGCCGACCGCGATCACGAACATCCGGTAGGCGGGGAAATAGACCGGCCCCAACACGAGCGTGCCCGAGAGCGTCCGCGGGACGGGAATGGTCTGGGGGTCGCCGCCCCACAGCAGCAGCGCCTGGTCGGAGAAGAAGAACGCGAACCCCATCGTCAGCAGGACCTGGGGCAGGGCCTGCTGGTGGAAGCGCGCGAGGAACCACCGCTGCATCATGATGCCGATCACCGCGACGGCGGCGCCGCCCGCGACGATGGCCAGCGGAAAGATCCCCGTCCAGCGCATGACCGACAGGCCGACGTACGCGCCGAGGAGATAGTAAGAGCCGTGCGCGATGTTGGCGACACGCATCAGCCCGAAGATGAGCGTGAGCCCGCTGGCAAGCAAGAACAGCAAGGCGCCAAACGAAAGGCCGTTCAGCGCCTGCTGCAGATAGAACGACGCGCTCACGGACGGCCCACTACATCTCGAGCCGGAGCAGTCGCGCAGCGTTGGCCGATTCGACCGCCGCGATGCTCGCGGGGGACAGGGGGAGGCGCCGCAGCCGCGCCGCGGGATCGGGGTCGGCCATGTCGTAGGGCAGATCGGTGCCGAGCAGCACCCGCGCCGGCCCGGCGGCGTCGAGCAGAAACGCCAGGGCGCTGTCGTGATGCGTGATGGTATCCGCGTAGAACCGGCGGAGATACGCGGACGGCGGCCGCCGCAGCGCCGCCTTCACCTCATCGCGGACCGCGTACGTGTGGTCGAGGCGGCCCAGAAGAAACGGCAGTGTGCCGGCGCCGTGGGCGAGCACGACATCGAGGTCGGGATGGCGCTCGAGCACCCCCGCCATGATCAGGCGGGCCGCCGCGAGCGCCGTCTCGCCGGGATTGCCGACGGAGTTGCCGAGATGCCACTCGCTCATCCGGTCCTCGCCCGCGTTGTTGAGCGGATGGGTGAAGACCGGAAGCCGGTGGCGCACGGCGCACTCCCACAGCGGCTCAAACACGGGGTCGTCGAGATACCGGCCCTCGACGTTCGTGCCGACGTAGAGGGCGCGGCAGCCCGCACGCGCGGCGCGTGCGGCTTCGGCCACTGCCGCCGGGACGTCCTGGAGCGGCAGCGTTGCGAACGCGATGAACCGCCGCGGATGCGCGCGGCTGATCGCCGCCACTTCGTCGTTGAACACGGCGGCCAAGTCCCGGGCCACATCCGCCGGCGCCCAGTAGAGCATAGGTGGAGAGAGCGAAAGCGCCTGCGTCGTGATCATCCAGCGGTCGAGCGCCGCGAGCCGCTCGCCGACGTCCCAAAACTCCGGACCGATCACGGCCCGCTGCCGCGGGCTGCTCCAGACGACACGCTCGCTCCCGGGGCCGCCCCGGGTCTCCATCGCGCCCCCGGCGCCGGCGCCGCCGTGCCGGGCGACGGCCCGGTCGAGCGCGGCCAGGAACCGCTCAGGAAAGACGTGGCTGTGGACGTCGATAAGCATGCGAAGGTCCCGCCGCGGCGTCGCCGGGCCGCCGCCCTACGCCATCATGTCCTCGGCGTGCTCGCACAGCGTGAACCGCTCGTGGCCTTTGTCCGTCACGACGATGTTCTCTTCCAGGCGCACCGTCTGTTCGAGCCCGGGGTGCCCGGCGAACGTCTCGATCGCGAAGTACATGTTCTTCTTGAGCTCGGCGGGGTACTTGAGCGAGTACGCGCGGGAGATCCACATCCCCTCGTACAGGCTCAGTCCGATGCTGTGCGCGAACTGCTGCAGGGACACGCTGCCGTACTTGTCGTCGTCGTAGGGCGGGAAGTGCTTGGCGACGTCGGCCGACGTCGCCCCGGCGCGCACGGCCCCGATCGCCGCGTAGAGCGACTCGTAGCACTCCTTGTAGAGGTCCTTCTCCTTTTGGGTCGGCGCGGCGGCGACTTTCCAGCAGCGCACGAAATCGATGAAGTACCCGCCGGGGCCGACCGCGTTGATGTCGATGATCATGAGGTCGCCCTGGCGGATGATCTTGTCGGTGTGCCAGCGGCGGTACGGGCTCGTGTTCCCGCCCGATGCGACGATGATATCGTACACGAAATCGAAGCCGCTGCGGTAGAGGTACTCGTTGACCTTCGCGCAGACCTCGGCCTCGCGCACGCCGGGCCGCGCCCACTCGTGCTTCGCCATGTACATCGCGGCGTCGCCGTGCGCCGCGGCGATCTTGTGGCACTCCAGTTCGTCCTCGGTCTTGATGACGCGCGCCTGCGACATCGCCGGCCAGCCGTTGACGATGTTGAGGCCTTCCTTCGTCAGCGCCTGGTAGGCCACCATGTCCATGATGTCGATGCCGATCTTCTCTTTGTGCACGCCGGATTCGCGGAGCACGTCCGCGATCGACCCGGCCATCCGCGCCGCCATGTCGGGCTCCGCGCCCTCGGACCACTTCCAGGTGATGGCGGGCCGGATCTCCGTAAGCCAGGGCGCGTCGATTTGCGCGCAGATGAGGTCGCTGCCCACGGTCTCGAACAGGACGGGGTCTTTCCCGCGCGGGAGCACCGCGTAGCGGATGAAGATGTTGTTTTTCCAGTTGCCCTGATACACGCCGGTGACGTACCGGACGTTCTCGCCGACGAACAGGATGAGCGCGCCGAGGCCGTGCTTATCCATCATCTCGCGCGCCCGGGCCAGCCGCTCGTGCCGGAGCCGGTCGAAATTGACGCGGCCCTGCCAGTCCGTGCCGGACGTGCTGAATACCCGCCGCGGCTGCAGCTCGTGCTGCCCGGCGAGGAATTGATGATAGGTCATTGCCCCTGCCCCCCTTCGATCGTCTACGCGAGCAGCGCCGCGCAGTACGGGCTTCGCGAGATCCGCCGCGCCCCGGTCGCGGTCACGGCCACCATGTCTTCCAGCCGGACGCCTCCGCCTCCGGGCACCCCCGGCAGCCAGATGAGCGGTTCGACCGCGAACACCATCCCGGCCTCGAGCGTGACCGTGGCCGCGCCCGGGATCGCCTCGCCGATGTAGGGCGGTTCGTTCGAGCCGCAGCCGATGCCGTGGCCGATGAACAGGCTGAGGAAGCGCTCCTCGAGGCCGTGCGACGCGGCGCGCGCACGGATGGCGGCGGCCACCTCGGCGTTGGTCGCCCCCGGCCGCATCGCGGCGATCCCGGCCTGCAGGCCCTCCCATACGGCCCGGTAGACGCGGCGCTGCTCCGCGGACGGCTCGCCGCACACGATCGTCCGCCCGATGTCGCCGAAGTAGCCGTTCCACATCGCGCCGATGTCGATGAACACGAGATCGCCGTCGCGGATCAACTTGTCGGTCGCAAGGCGCGTCGGCGGCGCCATGCGTTCGCCGCTTGCGACAAAGGGCGTCGTCACATGCGGATACTCGCCGCCCAGCCGGTAGAGGGCGCGCAGCGCTTCACCGGCCACCTCGCACTCCCGCGCCCCTTCCCGCACCGCGGCGGCGGCCGCCGCCGTCACGCCCTCGGCGATCGCGGTGGCCTCCTCGATGACGGCTAGTTCTTCGGGCGTCTTGATGCGGCGGGCGGCCTGCATCGCCGCGTCCCCGTCCGTCCAGCGGATATCGGGGCACGTCTCGGCGAGCGCGTCCATCAGCAGTTTGCTCGCGAGATCGATTCCGACGGCCGCTCCCCGGAGACCACGGCGGCGCAGCAGGCCGGGAATGATTTCCGACGCGGCGTGCCGGACCAGCCCCGGCTCTTCGAGGATCGGAATGGTCTCCCAGTCGCGAACCCACGGCATCGTAGCCTCGGCCCGATCGCGATCGCCGCCGGAGATGAGGAGCGCCGTCGTCCCGTCGCGCGTGCACAGCGCCCCGTTCAGCACGCCGTTCTTGCCCGCGATGATCTGAGGCCGGAGACTTGTGAGGTAGCGGACGTTCTCTTCCTTCCACACGAGGACGGCGTCGAGGCCGGCCGCGGCCAGCGCCGCGCGCGCACGCGCGAGCCGGCCGTCCCGCAGGCGCGCCATGTCGATGCGCACTTCGTAATCCACGGCGCCGGCGCCTCGCGACCACGCGGCAGCGTCCCGCGGACCCGGCATGCCGCCCGAAGCGCCGGCGGCTCCGCTCAATACGCGACCTCGACGAGGCGTCCCTCGCGCGCCGACCGGATGACGGCGTCGGTCAACTGGGTGCTCCGCAGCCCGTCCAGGCCCGAGGCGTTCGGTTCCCGATCGTGCGCGACGGCGTCGTTGAACGCCGCGATCGACCGCACGACCGCGTCCTTGCTCGAGTGCTTGGTCACCTGTTCGCCGGCCGCGGTCAGGACGCGCAGCTCCCCGTCCCGGAACGGCCGGGTGACGTCGACGCCGGCGATCCGGCCCTCCGTACCGTAGATGTCGATGTCGGGCTGGAAATTCGGCACCTTCTGGTTCGCGTTGACGTAGGCCAAGGTTCCGTTCTGGAAACGCAGCAGCGCAAGCGCCATTCGCTCCAGTTCGGTGCTCCGGCCCACATCGGTCATGGCCGTGACTTCCCGGACCTCGGAGCCCAGAAGGTAGCGCAGCAGATCGTACGGGTGAACGGCGATGTTGTTGATGGAGCCGAGCCCGGCGAGCTGCGGGTCGGCGCGCCAGCTGCGGAGCTGGTTCGCGCCGGAACTCACCTCGATCTGGATGAGGATCACATCTCCGATGGCGCGGCGGTCCAGCAGGCGCTTGGTTTCGACACACGCCGTATGATGGCGGGTCTGAAAGTGCGTCCCGAGCTTGAGCCCCGCCGTCTCGAACGCCTCGACCACGCGCCGCGCGTCGCCCACCGTGAGCGCAAGCGGTTTTTCGCACAACACGTGCTTGCGGGTGCGCGCGGCCGCGAGCGCCTGCTCGGCATGCTGCGCGTTGGGCGTGGAGATGTAGACGATGTCGACCTCGCGATCGCGCAGCAGGTCCGCGTAGTCTGTATACGCGCGCCGAGCACCGTGCTGTGCGGCGAACGCCTCGGCGCGGCCGCGGTCGCGGCTCACCGCGGCGACGAGCGAGCCTTCCGCGCCCAGCGCCTTGATCGCCGGCGCCGTCGCGCTTCCGGCGAAACCGCCGGTCCCGATGATGCCCCATCCCAGTGGCACGCGCGTCTCCTCCTGACAGACCAGCAATGGTGTGCAATTTTCCTTCGATGGCTACCCGCCGCGCACCCGCCCCCGACGGTCGCGAGGCAGGCCGCCTCGCCGGCACGGCAGAAATAAAGCGCCGATGCTGCGCCACTCCGTGCTTTGGGTCCTGCGGGACACGACCACGCCCGAACTGCAGGCCGAGATGCTCGCGGGGCTCGCGTTTCTCCGGATGGAGTGCCTCATGGTTCAGGGCGGCGACTACGGCGCGGATCTCTTCGGCGGCTCGCGCAGATTGGAAGCCCCCTCCCCCAGGGAACGCACGCCCGTCTGGCGGCGCGGTGCGGACGGCCCGCCGAGCAGCTACGACGTGGCGCTGCACCTCGACTTCGACGATTGGACGGCGTACCAGAAGTACAGCCCCGACCCGGCCCACCAGGCGGCGTCCCGCTTCAACGGATCCGTCGCATGGGACGAACTTACGGCGCGGGTCGACTGGTACTTCGAGGGGCAAGCGCCCACGCGGCGCGGGCACGTCAAGCACGTCGCCATGTTCGTGTGGGCCGACGGCGTGCCGGAATCGGGCAGGCGGCGGGCGCTCGAAGCCGTCCAACGGCTCGGCGACGCTCCGGGCGTCGAGGCGGTGGCGATCGGTCAGAACGCCGGCAAGTTGGTGAGCGACTACGACTGGATCATGGACGTGCAGTTGCCGGACCGCGCCGCGACCGAACAGTTCCTGCGGGGACGGCACTACGCGGGCGCGATGGCGGACGTCGCCGCCGCGACGAAGTTCGAGTGGACCGCACGCTTGTCGCACGTCATGCGGGGACCGTAAGGCCGCCGAAACGGCGCGGGCCCGGCTACCCCGACATCATGCGGTGCTGGATCTGCGCGGTGCGCTCGCCCTGGGTGAGTGACGCAAGCAGCGCCGCCGCCTCGCGATACGCGGGATGCTCGAGGAACGCGCCGGCGCCGTCTGTGTCTTCGAAATGCGCTTCCACGACCAGATCGGCCCGCCCGGTCTTGGCCCACCCCAGATCGCCGGCGACCTCGAACGCGTAGACGGCGTCGCACTCCGCCCGCAAGGCCGCGAGGGCCCGCCGCGCGTCCCCCTTCCGCCGCACGTCAACTCCCTCGCGCCAGGCGTAGAGCGCCAGATGGCGGATCCGGCCCTGCACCGACGCCGGTCCCTTGTAGAGGTAATCGGCTCTGGCGGTGATGTCTTCGCGCGTGATGGTATCGATGAAGCCGCCGACGCGGTAGTGGTGCGGATCCCGGTTGTACGCGTCCCAGGACGCTTTGTCGCGATGATCCCGGAGAAGCGTAAGCCCGTAGTTGTCGGGGCCGGACAGGCCGAGATCCTCTCCGAAATCCACGGCATCGACGCGGCTCGCGTAGCTGATGTAGGCGAGGCCTTCCTTCGCCCGGAGGCGCTGCTCCGGCGTGGCGCGGTCGTTCCAACGCCACAGGACGACGCGCCGCAAGACGGGCGAGATCGTCATCGCTAGTACCCCCGCATCACGTGCGAGATCCGCGCGGTCCATTCGTATTTGGTCGCCGGCGCGATCACGCCCATCGCGCCGGCGTACCGCGGGCCATCGACGAAGCGCCGCGCCGCCTCTGCATCCTCGATCTGCACGTCCAGGATCCAATCAAAGTTGGCCGCGCGATCTCCGACGTTCTCGCCGGCCACGGCGGACACGACGCCCGGGGCATCGGCGAGGCCGCGGGCCGCCGTAAGGGCGCGGGAACGCGCCGCGGCATCCGCCCCGGGGGCCCACACGAACAACGCCGTATGACGCACCAACGCCCGGCGGATCAGCGGGGCCCCGTCGTACCGCCACTCGATCCGCGCGGTGAGCTCCGCGACGTTCAGGGCGGCGTTCAAGCGGGCGACGGCGCGGCTGGTGTCGTCGGCCACGTACCGCGCCAGCGCGGCGGGTGTCCAGCGCGTCCAGAATCATCCGCTCGTCGTGCAGATGCGGCGGCAGCGTCGTACCGGGCTCCAGGACGACGTCGCGCGGGGCGTGGTAGATCATGCGGTCGGCGCCGCCGGCGCGCTCCAACTCGACGGTGTCCGCGAACGTCCCGCGCCTCACGGCGTCGACGAAACCCGGCGGCACCACGTGAAAATGGACGTCGATCGATCGCATCGCTAGTCCAGCACCAGCCCCTGCGGGCGCTCGCCCGCGATGAGCGCGATAATCTGGCGCGCCGTCGCCTTCGTCAGTTCCGTGCGCGCGTCCCAGGTGGCGCCGCCGTTGTGCGGCGCCAAAATGACGCTGTCCATCTTGAAGAATTCGGGGCTCGGCGCCATCTCCGGCGATCCCGGCGGCTCGTGCCAGAAGACGTCCAGGCCGGCGCCCGCGATCGTGTGGTTCTGCAGGGCCCGGACCAGCGCCGGCTCATCGACGATCCGGCCCCGGGCCGTGTTGATGAAGTACGCGGTCGGCTTCATGAGGCCGAACTCACGCTCGCCGATTTTCTTGTGGGTGCTCGGATTATAGTCGTACTCGAGGAAGACGAAGTCGCTGCGCCGGAGGATGTCGTCCTGCTCCGCCCATTCCACGCCGAGCGCGCGCTCCTCGTCCGGCGTGAGGCGGGTGCGCTTCGTATAGAGAAGGTGCATCCGGAACGGGCGGAGGCGCGGCACCATCTTGCGCGCGACGATGCCCAGCCCGAGCAGGCCCGCCGTCTTGTTGGTGACGCCGGGGCCCATCAACGCCATGGTGTGTTCCTGCAGCGTCCGGCCGGAGCGCGTGTAGCGGTCGGCGTCCGACATCCGGTAGGCCAGGTCGAGCATCATCGCGACCGACAGGTCACAGGTCGCCTCCGCGATCCGGTCGTAGACCGGCTCCCACGGATACTGAAACACGACCGGCACGCCGAGCGCCCGCGCCGTGTCGAGGTCGATCGAATTGTTCTGCGGCAGCCGCCGGTGCACCATGGCGATGCCTTTGAGTTTGGGGTTCGCCTTGACGACGTTCGTCGTGATGATGTTCCCGCCCATTACAAACAAGTAGTCGGCCCGCTGCGCGGCCATGATCCACTCGTCTTCGCTCATGTTGCGGTCCAGGCGCGGGAACACGCTGACCTCGGCGACCTCGCGCAGCATGTCGAGCGCGGGTTCCGGAATCGGCTGGCTGACGAAGACCTTTGGCCTCACACCCCACCTCCATCATGGATTTGCCGTTCGCACCGGCGCAGCGATAGGAAACGGTCACGGGCCGGTGAAACCGCCATGATAGGATGAACACGGCCTCCCGCGGCGGCGCACCGGGCATTGTGCTGGGCGCCGGCGGATTCTGTGTCAATATTTCGTGGCAAGTGGTCCTGCCCGTCCTGTCGCTGTATCTCGCCCACCTCGGCTTCAGCCTCGCCGCCATCGGGCTCGTCGTCGGCGTGTTCAGCCTCACGATGGGGCTGGTCGAACTGCAGGCGGGCGTGATCACCGCCGCGATCGGGCGGCGTTGGGCGCTCCTGGGCGGCTGCGCGGCGAACGCGCTCTGTCTCGCCCTCGCCGCCGCCGGGCACGCCCGCCTGCTTGTGGCGGTGGCGCTGGCCGCCGTCGGTGCCGCGCGCGGGGTGCTCGTCCCGCCGCTGCACGCGACCGTCGCAGACTCCACGCCGCCCGAGGGCCGCGGCCGCGCCTTCGGCGTGTTCTGGCTGTGTACGTCGATCGCGTCGCTCGCCGGCCCTGCGATCGGCGGCTTCGTCGCCGCGCGCGCCGGCGAGGCCGCACCTTTCGTCCTCGGCGCGCTGTTCAGCCTCGCGGCGATTCCGTTGATCGCCTGGTGGCGTGTCCCCGGCCGCGCCGCCAGCCGGGCGTCCTTCGCCGGCTTCATCGCCTTTGTGTCCGCCCCGCCGGTGGCGCGCATCGGCGTTGCCATGCTCCTCTGCTACGGGCTGGCCGGCATCTGGACGACGTTCCTGCCGCTCTATGCGGCCCGGCAGGGCGTGTCCGTCGAGGTCATCGGCTCGATCTTTGCGATCCAAGGCGGGATGTACGCGTTGATGCAGGTGCCCATCGGCCGGCTTGCCGCCCGGGAGCACGGCGGCTGGCTCACGCTTGCCGCCATCCTGGGCATGGCCGGCACGGAACTGGCGGTCCCGCTGCTGCGGGGGGCGCCGCCATTGCTCGCCGCGGGCGCCGTGTACGGCGCGGCGTTCGGCATCATGCCGGTGACGTTCGTCATGCGCATCACCCGGCACGTCACACCCGAGGAGTACACGGCGGCGCTGAGCGTCTATAACGCGGCCATCGATCTCGGGTTGTTCGCCGGTCCGCTCCTCGGAGCCGCGGTGGCACGGTTCGCCCTCGCGGCCCCGTTCCTGCTCGCGCTTCCACTCGGACTCGCCGCGGCCGCGATCGGCGTGCGGGCGCCCGAGACCCGGGCGGCCGTCGCCCCCGCCTCTCAGTAGACCTCGGATCACGGCTTCTTCGCCGCGCCGCCCGGCGCGGCGCTTCTGACAGCGGCCACCGCGACGAGCGCCAGAAATTCGAATACCACCGTCGCGGCGAGCAGCGCCGTGATCGCGGCGGGATCGTGCGCGGGCAGCACTTCGACCACATCGAAGCCGGCGAAGGACACGCCGGTCAGGAGGCGTACCGTCTGAAGGCCGAAGGCGCTGGTGGGCCCGCCGGCCTCGGGGGTGCCGGTGCCGGGCGCGAACGCCGGGTCGAAAAAGTCGATGTCGAAACTGAGAAACGCCGGGCCGGCGCCGACGCGCCGCCGGATCGCCGCCGCCACGGCGGCCGGCGTCATGGTCATAAGATCCTGCGCCAGCAGTACCTCAAAACCCAGCCGCCGGTTGTCATCGAGGTCGCCCGGCGCGTACTCGCTGCCGCGCAGTCCCACCTGGATGGACCGGGCGGTATCGAGCAACCCTTCCTCGGAAGCGCGCCGGAACCCCGTCCCGTGCGTGTACCGGACGCCCCAGTAGTTGTCCCAGGTGTCGGTGTGCGAATCGAACTGGACGAGCGCGAGCGGCCCGTGGCGCTTGGCCAGCGCGCGGAGTTCGCCGAGCGTGACGGAGTGGTCGCCTCCGAGGCCGATCGGCAGGACGCCGGCCGCGGCGTGGGCGGTCCACTGCGCCTCGATGTTGGCGTAAGTCCGGGCGATCTCGCCCGGGACGACCGTCACGTCGCCGCCGTCGACGACGCGGACCGTCTCGAGCGCGTTGATCCGGTGAAACTGGTTCGACGGCCGCAGCAGAACGGACATGTCGCGGATCGCCGACGGCCCGAAGCGCGCGCCGGTGCGAAAACTCGCGGCGGTGTCGAACGGGATGCCGAGGATGGCGACCTGCGCCCGCGCCTGCGCCGGGTCCGCCGCGAAGGGCAGCCGCATGAACGTCCGGATCCCCGAGAACCGGGGGCTCTGCGTCGCGCTCGGGATGCCCCCGGCTTCCGCCGGCGGCGTCGGCGCCGTCACTCCCGGAGCCCGGACAGCGTAATCCCCCGGATGAAGGCGCGCTGGAAGAAGAAGAACAGGAGCACCATCGGCACCATCGCGATCGTCGAGATCGCCATCACGGAATTGTAGGTCGTGACGTACTGCTCCTGAAAGCGCTGCAGGCCGATCGGGACCGTGCGGAGCGTGTCCGTCGAGATGATGATGAACGGCCACACAAACGCGTCCCAGGTCTCGCGCCACGTGAAGATCGCGAGCGTCAGCACGGCCGGCCAGATGAGCGGCACCACGATCCGGAAATAGGTGCCGAGCTCGCCGGCCCCGTCGATCCGCGCCGCCTCGACGAGCGAGTCCGGCAGTCCGAGCATGAACTGCCGCATGAGGAAGATGCCGAAGGCGTCTGCGACAACCGGAACGATGAGACCCTGGTACGAGTTGAGCCAGCCCAGGTTCTTCACGATCAGGAACGTCGGCACCATGAGCACTTCGATCGGCAGCATCAACGTGCTGAGGATGGCGATGAAGAGGGCGCGCTGCCCGAAGTACCGGTACTTGGCGAGGCTGTAGCCGGCCAGCCCGGCGAGGAAGACGTTCAAGATGGTGACCGACGCCGACACGATGAAACTGTTGACGAAGTACCGCGCGAACGGGAACTGGTTCCAGGCCGCGGGGTAGTTGCTCCACTGCGGCGGCCGCGGGATCCACTGCACCGGCAGCGCGAAGACGTCGCGGAGCGGCTTGAGCGACGTGGAGACCATCCAGAGGATCGGCGCGAACTGCACGATGCCCCAGGCCACGACGAGGAACACCCCGATCCAGTAGAGCGCGGTCTGGCGCCTAACCACGGGCGTCCTCCCGGAAGAGGCGCAGCTGGATCAGCGTGAACGTCATGGTCCCGAGCAGCAGGAAGATCGACGCGGCGCTGGCGAGCCCCATCTTGAAGAACTGGAAGCCGGTCTGGTAGATGAACAGCGACAGCACCCGCGTCGCCCCGTCCGGCCCGCCACCCGTGATGATCAGCACGTTCGTGAAAACTTTCGACATCAAGATGAGCGAGACGACGATCACGAGGAGGATCGTCGGCCGCAAGAGCGGCAGCGTGATGGACCAAAACGCCTGCCGCCCCGCCGCGCCGTCGATGGCCGCGGCCTCGTAGTACTCCTGCGGAATGTTCTGCAGTCCCGCGAGATAGATGATCATGAAATACGGGACGAACCGCCACAGCGCGGCGAGGATGAACCCCGGCATCACCGCGCGCGCGTCCGACAGCCACTGGACGGGGCGCAGGCCGAACGTCTGCAGCGCCACGTTCAGCAGGCCGTAGGGATGAAACATGAACTGCCAGATGACCGCGTAGACGACCACCGGCACGATCGCCGGAAGGAAATAGATCGTGCGCAGCGCGTGCTTGGCCGGCAGCGGCGCGGTGAACACCAGCGCCATGGCCAGCGCGAGCACCCAGAGCAGCACACACGTGCCGAAAACGTAGTAGGCGGTCACGCCCGCGGACTGCCGGAACAGCGGATCGCCGAGCAGCGTCAGGTAGTTGCGGAGGCCGATGAACCGCGGCGGGCTCAGCAGATCGTAGTTCGTGAGGCTCAGGTAGAAGGCTTGCACCATCGGAATGAATTTGAACACCGCAAGCAGCAGGAACATCGGTGCGAGAAAGATGTAGCCCCAGGCCTGATGCCGTGCCTCCGCCGACCGCAGCCACGGCCGTTTGCCGGCGCGGGGACTGGCCTGTGCCGGCGCGCCGGGGGCCCCCGCGGCCGCATCCAGCACGCGCATCGGCTACGCCACGCCGAGAAGACCCAGCAGATTGCGTCCGAGGACGTTCGCTTCCCGGGCGGCGCCGAGCCGGCACGCGCGCACGCTCTCCACCGGCGTCTCGTCTCCCATGTCGAAGGGATAGTCGGTGCCGATGACGACATGGTCGTCGCCCATACGCTCCACCAGGAACCGCAGGGCCGCCGTGTTGTGCGTGAGGGTGTCGCAGTACAGACCGCCGAGATACGCGCTCGGCGGCTTCGGCAGCCGGTCGTGCAGCTCCGCGCGCACCCGGTACCCGTGATCGAGCCGGCCGATCTGGTAGGGAAAGTAGCCGCCGCCGTGGGCGAGAATGATCTTCAGCCGCGGGTGCCGCTCGAAGACACCGCCCACGACGAGGCGCGCCGCCGCGAGCGCCGTTTCCGTCGGGAAGCCGGCGAGGTTCCACAGGTGATAGTCCTTGAGCCGCCGCATCTCGCCCCAGTTTTGGGGATGCAGAAAGAACGGGACGCCGTGGCGCGCCGCCGCCGCGAACACCGGCGCGAACCGGGGATCGTCGAGATCGGTCCCGTTGATGTGCGTGCAGATCTCGAACCCGCGCAGGCCGAGCCGCGTGACGGCGCGCTCCAGCTCGCGCGCGGCGCGTTCGCCGTCCTGCATCGGCAGTGAGCCCATGGGAAACATCCGGTCCGGATGCGCCTTTGCAAGCGCGGCGATGCCGTCGTTCATGACGCGGGCGATCTGCTCCGCGAGGTCCGGATCGGCCCAATAGTAGAATTGGCCCGGGGAGGGACCGACCGCCGCGGCGTCCAGCCCGCGGCGGTCGAGTCCCTCGAGCATCAGGCGCGCGTCGGAGCACCGCGTGTCGATCCCGTTGCCCGGCTCCAGGACGACGTCCGGCGGCGCGTGGTAGACCATGCACTCGGCCCCGCTCCGCCGCTCCATCTCGACCGCGTCGCGAAACGTTCCGCGCCGCACGGCGTCGTAGAACTCCGGCGGCACGACGTGGAAGTGGACGTCGACGCTTTCCATCCGGCGGCTACTTGGCCGACGCCCGGGTGAACTCGTCGGAGGCCTCCGCGAGCGCCGACTTGGGATCGACGTCCTTGAGCACCACGCGGTCGACCATCCGCGCGATGATGGTCTGCAGGTCGGCGTAGTAGATGGTGCGCCCGAGCGGCCGGCCGACCGAGAGGTCGTGGGTGAACGCCGACATGAACGGCGTGTTGCGCGCCACCGGCATGGTAAGCCACCCCTTGGTCCCCTGGAGGAACTGGATCCGCTGCCACCACAGCTCCGGCCGCGAGCTCATGAAGTGGATCAGGTCCCAGGCGACGCGCTTTCGGGCCGCCGAGGCCCTCGCGTTGACGCTCCAGTTAAACGAGTAGATGAGCGCTGCCGGGCGGTCGGGGCGCAGCTGCGGGAGCGGCACCACGGTGTAGTTGCCCTTCATCGCCGGGTTGATCTGTTCCACGATCTTGCCCACGTGCGGGCCGGCGAACGTCATCGCGTCCTGCTCGACCGCGAAGTCCTGGTACGGCGACGCGCAGGTATTGGCGGTGACGGCGGGGGCGACGACGAGGGTCTTCCACGTCTCGAGCGCCCGCAGGCCCGGCTCGCTGTTGAAGACCGGCTTGCCGTCCCTGATCACGTCGCCGCCGGCCTGGTAGGTCAGAATGTGGAACACGTGCGCCTGCCAGTGGCCGTCGTCGCAGACGTAGCGGAATTCAAAGCCCTTCTGCGTGATGCGGTCGCCCTGCTTCTTCGTGAGCAGTTTGTTGAGCCGGGCGACGTCGGCCCAGGTCTTGGGCGCGTCCTTCACCGGATCGAGCCCCGCCGCGCGGAACATGCGGTTGTTGATGTAGAGACTGTGCGCGTTCAACTGATCCGGGACGGCATAGAGGCTGTGGCCGGACGTGACCGCGTCGAGCACGTGGGGGAGATAGAGCGCCAGCACACCGTCCAGGTCCGACCGGCCCCAGGCCGCGGGCGGCAGGGGCTCCACGACCTTCGCCACGATGTACTTCTGGAGGTTGGCATCCGACGCTTCGAAGATCTCGGGCGCCGTGCCCGCGGCGATCGCGGCGGCGACTTTGAGCGACTTCACGTCGGTCTCGAAGTTGACTTTGACGCTGGGATGCAGCTTCTCATAGTCGGCGATCAGTTCGCGCAGCAGCGCCGACTTAGTGCCGTCGCCGCCGTCCCATTCGGTGAGCGTCACCGGTTCCGTCGGCAGCACCCAGGCACCCGCGGCGGCGGCCGCCGGTGGCAGCGCTCCCGGGGACCCACCTATTGCCAGACACAACAGCAGTACCGCGGCTCCTCCGGCCAACAGACGGCCGTCACGCTTCATCGGCTCCCTCCCCCTTTTGGCGGTGCTAGTCGTTGCGTGTGAACTCGAGGATGCTCAGGCCCTCATACCGGTCGATCGCATAGACAAGGCCGCGGCCGTCGACGAAGACATCGTTCGTCTGCGCGGCGGGCCGCTCCCGTCCCGGGGGCGGCACGTAGGCGGCGACTTCCCGCGGCCGGTATGGATCGGACAGGTCGACCGCACGGACACCCCCGCTGAACCAGGCCACGAACACGATATTGTCCTCACGGATGTGCTCCCAAGGCTGATGCGCCCCGAACCGCTGGCCGGGCACGACGAGTCCGTCCGGGGGCACCTGATAGGTCGCAACCGGCACAGGCCGCGTTTCCTCGGTGATGTCGAGCACCCACATGAAGGCCGGCGGGTCTTCGAGCACATCGTCGGTCACGTCCTCGTCCGTCACGACCGCGAACCGGCGGTTCCTGATGCGGTGCGGCACGGGCAGAAAGGTGTGTGTGGGGGGCTCATAGGGCGGATCCCAGGAGGCGCCGCCCACCGTGCGCGGCTGGCGCGGGTCCGAAATGTCCACGATCATGACGCCGGCATGGCCGCACGCCGCGTACACCCGGTCGCCGCGCGCGAGCGCGAGATGCACCCAGTGATCGACCGGCAGCGGTTCGGCGGCGCCGGCAGCGTCCTGGCCGCGAAAATGCCACTGCCCCGCGAGCGTGGGCCGTACGGGATCGGCGAAGTCCACGATCAGAAGAATGTTGGACCGGAAACCCGGCCACTCGCTCGAGACGAACGCGTGCGTGCCCTGCAGATCGAAGCGGTGCGCGCCGCGCCCCGTCGTGCGGAAGAAGGCGATCTCGCGCGGCCGGCCGCGGTCGACGATATCGAAAATCTTGAGGCCGACGTCGGGCCGCCGGATTCTTTCGTGCTCGGGGAAGCGCTCGTAGTTCACGAACATGAGATCGCCGGCCACCCGGACCTTGTGCGAGTGGATGTCGTCGGGGACGCGGAGCTGCGCGAGTACGCGCGGCTGCGCCGGATCGGCGACGTCGAGGATCGAGGTGCCGTAGGGTGGCGCCATGTGACCGACGTACGCGTACCGGCCGTCGACCACGACCTGGCCCCCGCCGGGCAGCGCGAGATGCCCGACCGGCTCGAGGGCGACGGCGCTCACCGCGCGTAGACCTCCGGATTCGCGACGTTGGGCGGCCGGTCCCCGCGCATCCAGGCTTCGATGTTGTCGATAACGACCCCGGCGATCCGTTCCCGCGTGTCGCGGTCCGCGCTGCCGACGTGTGGGGTCAGCACGACGTTGGACAGCCCGATGAGGTCGGGGGGGACCTCGGGCTCGCGCTCGTAGACGTCGAGCCCGGCGCCGGCGATCCGGTCGTCGCGCAGCGCCCGCGCGAGCGCCGCCTCATCGACGACGGGACCCCGGGACGTGTTGATGAGGTACGCGGTCGGCTTCATGAGACCGATCTCGCGCTCGCCGATGAGATGACGCGTCTCGGGCGTAAACAGCGGGTTGACGGACACGAAGTCGGACTCGCGCAGCAGATCGTCGAGCGCGGCCCACTCAACCCCGAGCGCGCGCTCCTCCCGCTCGGGCAGCCGGGTCCGCTTCGTGTACAGCACACGCATGTCGAAGCCGCGCGCCCGTTGGGCCACCGCCCGGCCGATCGCGCCGAGTCCCACGATGCCGAGCGTCTTGCCGTGCACCGTCCCGCCCACCAGCCGAATGGACTGCGATCCTGGAAAGACGCCGGACCGCAGCAGGCTGTCGCCTTCGACGATCCGCCGGGCGACGGCGAGCAGGAGTGCCATGTTCACGTCGGCGGTCGCCTCCGTCACCAGCGGCGGAATAACCGTCACCGGGATGCCGTGCGCCGTTGCCGCGGCCAAGTCGATATTGGCCGGGATGATGGCCATGCAGGCGACGAGGCCGAGCCGTCCGTTCGCGCCCGCGGCGAGCACGCCGGTATCGATCCGGTCGTGGAGGAGGCAGAAGAGCACATCCGCGTCGCGCACACCGCGCAGCAGGTGTTCGCGCGGCGCGATCGTCGTCGGGTCCGCGTACATGTCGACGTCGGCGATAGCCCGCAGACGCCCGAGCGCCGATTCGGGAATCGGCTGCGTGAGAAAGACCCGTGGACGCGACGTCAATGGCCCCCCACCACACTCGCCGGCGGCGCCGCGAACGAGCGGGCGACTCCGGAGCTGCTTTCACTTTTCGAACAGCCGCCGAAGCGTTCCTGTGCGTTTCCCCGCAACGCCCGCAGAGCAGTCAAGGAGTTGGCAACGCCAGAGCGGAAATCGGCGGGTGCGTCATGACGTCTGCCGTTCCGCCCGGCGCCCGGTCCGCGCTTGCCCCATCCGGCACCCTGCGCGCCGGCCTCAATTACGGAAATTTCCTGCTCGTGACCGGCGACGGGCCGGACCGCCTGCCGCGCGGGATTGCCCCCGACCTCGCGCGGGAACTCGGACGGCGGCTCGGTGTACCGGTGGAGTTCGTCCGTTTCCCGCAGGCCGGTCCCCTGGCCGACGCGGTCCGCGAGCACGCCTGGGATATCGCCTTCCTCGGCAACGAGCCGCAGCGCGCCGCGGAAATCGTCTTCACCCCGCCGTACCTCGAGATCCCCGTCACGTATCTTGTGCCGGCCGGATCACCGATCCGCGCGCCCGCGGACGCGGACCGGGACGGCGTTCGCATCGCGGTGTCCGGCAAGAGCGCATACGATTTGTTTCTCAGCCGGACGCTCACGCGCGCGACGCTCGTGCGCGCGCAGGGCATCGAGGCGTCCGTGCGGCTGTTCGTCGAGGAGAAACTGGACGCGTTGGCGTGCCTCAAACCGCGCCTCGTCGCCGCGGCGGAGGAGCTGCCCGGCTCGCGCGTGCTCGGCGGCCGGGTAACAGCCGTGCAGCAGTCGATCGGTACGCCGCGGCGCCCCGCGCGCGCGGCCGCGGTGCCCGCAGCGGGCCGGGACGAGGGCGAGACCGGCGGGGCTGCCTATCTGCGCGAGTTCGTTGAGGAGGCGAAGGCCTCCGGTCTTGTGGCCCGCCTGATCGACACTCACGGCGTGCGCGGCGTCACGGTGGCGCCCGCAGCCGGACAAGGAGGCGCGGGATGACAGTGCGCATTGCGGCGGCGGCCGATAACGCGCTCACGGACGACGTACGGCGCGCATTCGCCGACGCCGCCTCGCGGGGGGCCCCCAATCCCACCCTGCTGCGGATCCTAGCCCGGCACCCGGCGGCGCTTCAGGCGTTCTACTCCGGCTGGCAGTCGATGTTCTACGGGGGGATCGTGGAGCATCCGCTCAAGGAATTGATGCGCGTTCGGATGGCCCGCCTCCGCGCCTGCGGCTACTGAAGCACCGTCCGCTCCGCCGTGGCGGAGCAGATGGGCCTCCCCGACGGCAAACTGGCCGCGGTCGGGAATCCGGATGATCCGGTCTTCACGCCCCGCGAGCGCGCGGCGCTGGAGATGGCCACGCTCTTCACCGAAGACTACCGCGCGATCGAGGACGGCCATCTCACGCGCTGGAAGGACCACTTCACCGACGAGGAACTCGTCGAACTCGGCGCGTTCATGGCGCTCGCCGACGGATTCGGGAAACTCGTGGAGTTGCTGGGCCTCGGACAGTCCGACCAGACGTCCCGCCGCGAGATTTAGTCGACACCCGCCGGCCCGGTCCGCCGCGCCGGCCCGTGAGGGGGCCGCGCGAACCGGGCTATTGTTTTTTCCAATCGCGGAACGCGCGCAGCAGCGCCTGCCGCGCCTCGTCCGAGACCGATTCCCGCGGAAGGCGCCCGAGTGCGTGCAGTGTCTGCCGCATCTGGTCCAGATAGGTCCGGCACGGGGGACACGTCCCGAGGTGCTCCTCGAAACGGCGCCGCTCGACGGCGGGCATCGTGTCCTCGAGGTAGTCGGTCACCAGCTCGACCAGGTCCCGGCACGACATCTCATCTGAGGCCGGCATCACTCGGTCCCTCCCGCGAAGTATTGCTCGAGCGCCCGCCGCACTCTCGATCTGCCGCGGTGCAGCAGCACGCGTTGGTTGTTCGGGGTGATACGCAGCAGCTCGGACACTTCGTCCGTCGTCCATCCCTCGACATCGCGCAGCGTGACGACTTCGCGCGAACCCGGGGGCAGCGCGTCGATGGCGCGCTGAATCTCGCCCCGCACCTCGGCCGAGAGCAGCCGCTGCTCCGGTGAGTCGCCCCACGACTCCGGCGGCTTCGCCCAGTGATGCGGCCACTCGGGATGGTCCGCGCCGAGAAACCGGTCCGGCTCGAGCGCCGGCTCATCGCCGCCGGCGTCCTCCGCGGCGACGGCGGAAAACGGAATGCTGCGGCGCTCCCGGTGCGCCTGGGAGCGTACGCGGTTCATCAGGATGCTGAAAATCCATGTCTTGAGGCTACTTCGTTCCTCGAACCGGCTGATGCCCTGGAGCACCGCGACCCACGTGTCCTGCACGACCTCCTCCGCCACCGCCCGCGGAACGTACATCGAGGCCACGCGAAGCATCGCGGCCGCGTGGCGGTCGACGAGGTCCATGAACGCCGCCTCGTCGCCGTCGCGCAGGCGGACGGTCAGTTCGGCATCGGAATTTGGAAGGCCGTTCGTCTGATCCATAAGGTGTTCACCCGGCAAGTAGGTAGTTCTGCACTCCTGCGTCAGTCCGGTACCCGCATCGCGCAGGGGCACGCATCTTCCGGGCGGCCGACGGCCGTCCCTGCCGCGGAGGCACCGCGGGAAACGCGGCGACCCTCCGGGACACCCGGAGGGTCGCCGCTGCGCCCGGCCGACAGGCTGTAGTGATTAGTTTCGGTCGTGCTCGATCGAGGGGATGTACGCGAGACTGCGATCATGTTCGACGTAGGTCGGCTCGAACGCCATGCTGCGGTCGTGCTCCACGATGGCGGGACCGGCTGCCATGCTGCGGTCGTGCTCCACGATGACCGCCGTGCTCCCACCCGCGAGCACGACACCCAGAACTGCCACACCCAGTGCCTTGCGCATCGTCTTCACTGTTCTCTCCTCCGTTTTCACAATGTCTTCTGCGAGAGTAGTCTCGCGGCGGCCCGTTTCATTACACGGGCTCGTCATCCATATATGCCGGAGATCGGGAATCGGATGTAACGGTCCGCCGCGGACCGAGACTACATCCCCGTCAGGGACAGCATTTGTGTGACCACCGAGGAGGAAACTCATGCGTGTCCGACTCTGGCTTATGATCGCCGTCGTCGCGGCGCTGTTGACCCCGGTCGCCTGGTATCTCGGCTCGCCGTTGTTTATTAATAGGGTGGTGGACGAGCCCTTTCCGTCCACGGCCGCCCCCGCGGCGGCTCCGGCCGAACAGGTCTCCCGGTGAGAACTCTATGCGGATCGAATCGGTGAATGTCTCTCTGCCGCGCGGCGCCGCCTGGAACGGCGGCCGCGTCACGACCGGCATCTTCAAGGACGCCGTCGGCGGCCCGGTGATGCTGCGCAGGCTCAATTTGGACGGCGACCGGCAGGCCGACCTGCGGGTCCACGGAGGACCGAGCAAGGCGGTGTACGCGTATGGGCTTGACCACTATGCGTACTGGCGCAGGGAACTGTCAGGCACGGCGCTGCCCTACGGCATGTTCGGTGAAAACCTTACCGCCGACTGGCCGGGGGAAGATACGGTGAACGTGGGGGATCGTTTTCGGGTGGGCTCGGCTGAAGTGATGGTCACGGAACCCCGGCTGCCGTGCTACAAGCTCGGCCTTAAGTTCGGACGGAAGGATATCATCAAACGTTTTCTCGCCAGCGGGCGGACCGGATTCTATCTCGCCGTCGTGCGAGAAGGAACGGTGGAACGCGGGGACGCGATTGAGCTGCTGGAGCGAGATACCCGCGGTGTCACGGTTGCCGACATCACGCGGCTGTACGCGCACGACAAAGCCAACCGGGACCTGCTGCGCCGGGCCCTCGAACTTTCGGCTCTCTCCGACTCCTGGCGGGCGTACTTCCAAGACCGGCTCGATCGGCTCGCCGGCACGGACCCGGACCGCCGCTAGGCCTCGCCCTCCGTCCACAACGCGAGGGCCCGCACGGGCGACCCGGTGAGGCCCACAAATTTGAGCGGCAGGATCATCACGTCGAACCCGGCGTGCCGCGGGATCCGGTTGATGTTGGCGACGATTTCCGTGTGCGGCACGCCGCGCTCCGCGTGGACGAGGTGATTCGGGTAGCGGGAATCCGCGGGATTGTCGGTGCTGGCCGCGTCCGTGCACAGGTTCACGAGCCCCTGATCGAGCAGCCAGCGTGAGGCCGCCTCGTCGAAGCCCGGGTAGTCTGAATTGAAGCGCACGGGATCGTGCCACAGTTCGGACGCGCCGGTATAGCAGAGGAGCGTCATGCCCGGCGCAAGACGGACACCGGCCGCACCCAGAGCCTGCCGAAGGTGGGCCGGCGTGATATGGGTGCGCGGCGGGACCATGCTGAGGTCGATCCACGCGCCGGGCGTGACCAGCGTCGCAAGGTCGAGGCGGTCCACGGTCAAATCGGGCCGGTCGCGGTTGAAGTGGTAGACGGCATCGATGTGCGTCGAGACGTGGTCGCAGAGCGTCATGCCCTTCACGGCGTAGCCGCCGAAGCGCGAGTCCGGATGGATGCGGTGGTGCTTGACTTCATCGTGCGTGAGGTGCCACCAGAACGCGACCTTGGCATGGCCAGGATAGATCGGAATGTCGGGGCCGATCTCGCGTGAGAGGTCGAGGATGTGCGTCCTGCGGCCGAGCAGGTGGACCACGGCGTGCGGATCCGCACTCGGCATGTCAGACGGCCACGTCGAACGCCTCGTGGCCGGCCGTCGTAAAGTTCAACCCGGCCGGAAGCGGCACGATCGCGGATTGCACGTCGCCACCCACGATGTGGATGCGGGTGCCGAGTGCGGCCATCGCGGCTTCGTGGCGCGGTATCAACAGCGGCGGCAGCTGATACCATACGTTGGCCGCCGGATCGTACGCCTCAAAGGCGCGATACGCGGCGAGGTATTGATACGTCTGCAACTCGCCGCCCGCGACGTACATCCGGCCGCCGAGCGCGGCGGAGTTGCAGGCGCTCCGCGCGGTCGGCATCGCGGCCCGCGTCAGCCAGACATCCGCCGCCGGATCGTACTCCATCGTGAGGTCGACGTTCCCCGGCATCGCGATGATAAACGCACCGCCCAGCCGCCCGCCGACGGCGTAGAGTTTGGCGCCCACACTCTCGACCGCGAGATGGTTGCGCGCCACGGGCATCGGCGCGCGCGTGCGCCACCGGTTGGCCACCGGATCGTACTCCTCCACGACGGCGAGCGACCGCTGCGGACCGCCGGGGCGAATGGCCGTGTCCCGAGAATTCGGCAGCGGGCCGGCGCCGCCCACGACGTAGATGCGGCCGTTGACCAACGCGGCGCCCGCCGCCCCACGCGCGGTCGGCATCGGCGCACGCGACCGCCATGTGTCGGCCGCGGGATCGTACTCCCACACGTCGTTGAGGGCCACCCATCCGGGCGGACCGGACTGCGGCAGCACGAAGCCGCCGAACACGTAGACGCGGTTGTTGAAGGCGGTCATGGCGCCGTGGTGCAGCGCCCGCGGCATCGGCTTCTTCTTGGTCCACGCGTTGGCGCCAGGATCGTATTCGTACACCAACCCGGCCGGCACAAACCCGGGCCGCTGTCCTTGGATCGCGTAGAACTTTCCATTGACCGCGGCGCCCGCGAGCTCGGGCGTCGGCTCCGGGAACGGCGCGAGGGTCACCCACCGGCCTTGGGATGCGCCGGCTCCGCCCTGCGCGAGCGCGACGCCGCCGCCCGCGCCTCCCGTCCATCGCCCCGGCGCGGCGCGGCCGATGGCACCCGCCGCGAGGGCACCGAGCCCCGACGCAAGCAACGTCCGTCTCCGCATCGCCTCCACCCCCGATCGCCTGCTCAGCGTGGAATCACCGGCAAGAGCACATAGGACGTGTGGGGTCCGCCGGTGTGCAGCGTATTCCGGCCGGCGAAGACCGCGGCGGGCCGGTCGGCGGGATCGGTATGCACGAACGGCCCCGAGCCCCGAAACGGCGTCACGAAGGACCGGATCTGCTGCGCCGGTCCGGGGCGCTCGAAGTCGCGGCCCAGGATGGTAAGCGCGAGACGTCCGCCCGCGGGCACGACCATGGACGTCGGCCAGATCTCGACGTCGAGTTCGTAGATCCGGCCCGGGGTCAGCGGCTCGGCGCGGTCGTGGGTGTGATAGGGGCGCCACGGCACCGTCAACTGGGGGTCGAGCCCGCGGTGCGACGCGCGGAGCCACCCGTTGCCGATCGGCGTGTGAGGATCGAGCGCGCCTTGGAAGTCGATTTCGCCGCCCGCAGGATCGAACGCCCGCAGGACGGCAAAAACATCCGTGTCGCTGGTGCCCGACGCCAGCTGCAGTTTGACCGCCGCGGGGCCGGTAACCTCGGTGGGATCCGCGAGCGGCGGCGTCGCAAACGTGACGCCGGGTCCGGCCGCGTCGTAGGCGGCGCTGCCGGTCTCCGGCACGGGCGCCTGCGACAGCGCCCCGGCGCGGGCGTCCAGGTACCAGCGTATCCACCGCGTTCTCGCGAGCGGCCACGCATCCTCCGCGCGCTCCTCGAACCGGCCCGGATGCCGGACCTGGAGGAGCACCCGCGGCTGATCTTCCCAGCCGTTCGCCTCGCCCTTCAGAAAACGATCGAAGAACCGCCGCTGCAGCGTCCGCCCGTAGTCGGTGTAGAAGTGCGTCCAGTGTTCGAGGCCGTGGACTTCGAGCCACTTGTGCGCCGACGCCGCGCGCATGAACCCTTCGAAGTTGCCGCGCGGGTGCAGCCCCTGGCCGCCCCAGTTCGCAGCCGACAGGAGCGGCACCCGCACGCGCGACCAATCGGGTGAGCGTTCGCGATAGTACGGCCCGTCGAGCGGCCGCGCAAGGATCGCGGCGCGGAGGTCGACGCGATTTGCCGCAAGCGTCTCGTCCGGCAGGGTCTCGGGTCCGGCGGCCGGCTCGCCGGTATTCGGGTTGACCGGCCCGCGCGCGCCGACGCCGTGCTGGATGGTGATGACCTGCTTCGTCATCCAGTTGCCCCAGAAGTCGCACAAGATGCCGCCGTGGCGGGTCATGTCACGATACCAGTCCGCCGCGCCCTCCCACGGACACATCGCGGCGAGATGCGGCGGCTGCAGCGCGGCGACGTGCCACTGGTTGATCCCGTAGTACGATATCCCGGCCAGGCCGACGCGGCCGTTGCTCCAGGGCCGGGTGCCGGCCCATTCGATGCACTCATACAAATCGCGCGTCTCGCGCGGACAGAAGGGGTCGAGGAAGCCGGGCGAGCGGCCGGCGCCGCGCGAGTCGATGCGCACGCAGACGTAGCCGTCCGGCACCCACTTTTCGGGATCCGGCGTCTCCCAACTCTGGTATCGTCCCGACGACCCGCGCGTGACGTCGGGATGTTGCTCGACCATCCGGTTCCACTGGTCCGGATAGCCCTGCTGGAACGGCAGCCCCTTGGCGTAGGGACCGTACGTGAGCAGCACAGGATGACGGGCGCCGTCCTCGGGCCGGAAGATATCGGCCCGAAGCACGACGCCGTCATCCACCCGGATGCCGGCGTCCCATTCGATGACGATGCCGCCCGCCGAATCGACGCGCCAGGGCCGTTCGGGGGGCGTGCTCACCGGTTGATCGGCCGCGGCGAGCGCGGCCGTCGGCGAGAGCCGTCCATCGCTATCGCTTGTGCCGAGACCGCGCCGGCCGCCGTCCCGTCCCGGCGCGGCCCCGCGCCGGTGCCGAGCGCACGGCCGTGCTTCGCGCCGCCGGCGCCCGCGCCGAGGTCTGCGCCTCCGACGCCGCGCGCGGGCGGCGCACCGGGGCGGCCGCCGACCATCCCTTGCTGCCCTTGCCGTCCACCAGGTTCTTGCTGCTCAGGAACAAACTGTCTTCCAGCGCCCGCACTTCATGTTCAACGTTCGGGGGAAAGTGGACGGCCTCGCCCACCCCGACGACGCGCTGCTCGCCGGCCACACGGACGCGCAGCCGCCCCTGAAGGATGTAAATGATCTGCTCGTTGGGGTGCTTGTGCGGTTCGGCTCCGGTCCCGGCGGCCATGCGATAGCGGCCAACCTCGATGACCGCACCGGTGACCGTACCGCCGGTCGCGGTGGAGTAGTGCGGCGAGATGACCTCGTCGGGCAGCGTGTCCCACTTGTAGAACGGCATGGTTGTCCCTCCGCGTGGCTACATGGGGTCCACGATCAACGTGCCGGTTTCGCGGCGCCCTGCGCCGGCGGCCGAAGGTCCTCGTCAGGCCGAAGGTCCCCGCCGGGCCGAAGGTCCCCGCCAGGGGAGGAGGAGGGGGCCGCCGTCCACGCCTTCTCGACGAAAAACGTGCCGGCGTCGTCCTTGCTCGGACAGTTGCCGTACGTGAAGATCAGTTCGGCCGTCTCCGTGTCGCTCAGGTTTTGGAGGCCGTGGATCACGCCCGCCGGGATGTACACGAACTGATTCTCGGTCACGACGTACTCGCGGCGGTCATCGCCCATGAACAGCCGCAGGCGTCCCTTGCGGATGAAAAACGACGCCTCGCACGAGTGGTAGTGGGCCTGATTGCGTCCGCCGGGCGGAATGCGTGTGCGGCCCATCGTGATCGTCTTGGAGCCCACGCTGTGCTTGTCCACACCGAACGCGATGACGAGCGGCGGCTCGTAGGTCACGTCGGAGTTGATCTTCTCCGAATCGACGACCGCATATCCGGCCATGGGGGTCCTCCGTCTGCGCGCGTTGTCCGACCGCGTTGAGGGAGGGTGCATTTCGACACCCCGCGGCGCGGCCTCCTCCACTCGGCCGCCGCGGCGGGCGCCCGAGACGGGGTCGTGCCGCGTGCAGGAGATGCCGCGCGATGGACACGAAGCGGCCTTCGCATGCCGGACGTGCTGCGCATCCATCACGTGGGCATCATCGTGCGCGACGCGGAAGCGGCCGCGGAGACGTACCGGGCCGGTCTCGGGCTGGACGTCCTCGCCCTCGAGGACTATCGCGGCGAGGCGAAGGTGGCGCTGCTGAGCGCCGGCGAGAGCCTCCTCCATCTCATCCAGCCGGTCGCCGATGGGACGATGTGGGCGGCCGCGCTGCGAGATCGGGGCGAAGGGCCGCATCACGTGGCGTTCGAGGTGGCCGACATCAACGGGGCGATCGCCCGGCTCGCCGCGGCGGGGCTGCGTACGCTCGAGCCGCGCCCGCGGCGCGACGCGGGCAGCGTCTTTGGCGTGTTCTTGGAGCCGCGCGGGGCCACGCTCATCGAGCTGGTGCAGGTGACCCGGAGCTGACCGGTCTGCTGTCGGCCTTCAGCGATGTGATCGGGCCGGTGCTGCTGGTCGGCGCCGCGGGATACGCGCTGGGCCGCGGGCGCCTGGTCGAAGCGCAGCCGCTCACGTCGCTGTCGGTCGCGGTGCTCGCGCCGGCGATCGCGTTCTTTGCCGTGACCACCGCGACCCGCGACCACGGCGTGCTGGCGCGGATGGCCGCCTACATCTTCCTTCAGTTGGCGGTGATCGGCGCGATCGCCGCGGCCGCCGGCCTCGCGTGCGGATGGGATCGGACGCGGCGGACCGGCCTCCTGCTGGCCGCGCTGTTCAGCAACGCCGGGAACGCCGGCCTGCCGCTCGCGTTGTTCGCCTGGGGCGCCGCGGGGCTGGCCGCGGCGCTCGCGTTCTTCGCCGTGCAGGCCGTGGTCAGCAGCATGCTGGCCGCCTATCTGGCCGCCCAGGCGCAGGGCGGCGCGCGGCGCGCGCTGCGCGCGCTTGTACGGCTCCCGATCACCTATGCGGTCGCCGCGGGGCTGGCCCTCGACGCCTTCGGGGTCGTGCCGCCGGCGCCGATCGCGAAGGCGGCAGAACTCCTGGCCAACGGGGCCGTGGCCGTCATGTTGCTCTTGATCGGCGTGCAGCTGGCGCAGGTGCGTCCGGGCGGCGAGTGGCCGGCGATCGCGGTCGGGACGATCATCCGCCTGGGACTCGCGCCCGTGGTGGCGTGGGTGAGCGCGCCGTGGGTCGGTCTCGAGGGCGTCGCGCGGCAGACCGGCATCCTGCAGTCGAGTCTGCCCACCGCGGTCACCGCGGCGATCTGGGCCTCGGAGTTCGGAGTCGCCCCGGCGCTCGTCAGCGGCGCCGTGATCGTGACGACGCTGCTGAGTCCGCTGACGGTCGCGGTGCTCTTGACGCTGCTTCGCTAGCGCGCACCACCGCCTCGCCCCGCAGGGCGTCGATGAGCTGGCGCGCCGCCCGGCACGAGCGGCCGTTGTGCCACTGCGCCCACGTGATGGCGCGGCGCCGCAGATCCTCGCGCGGGACGGTGAGCCTGTACCGCGCCGCGAGGCCTTCTACCACGCGGAGGTATCGCTCCTGGTCGGGTACCAGGAACGGCGCGTGGATCCCAAACCGGTCCGCCAGCGAGAGTTTCTCCTCCGCGGCCTCCTGCGGATTCACTTCGTCCTCCAGCGACGGGTTCTGCCGGTCCGTGAAGCGCTCGACGACGAGGCGCCGGCGGTTGCTCGTCGCGTACAACACCACGTTGTCGGGCCGGGCTTCAAGGCCGCCTTCCAGCACGGCTTTGAGCGCCTTGTACTGCGTTTCGTGCTCGTCGAACGACAGATCGTCGACGAAGAGAATGAACCGCTCGCGGCGGCCGCGCAGCGCGGCCAGAATGCGCGGATAGTCGGCGAGATGGTCCTTGGCGACCTCGATGAGCCGGAGGCCGGCGCCGGCGTATTCGTTCGCGAGCGCCTTGATCGTCGACGACTTGCCGGTCCCCCGGTCGCCGTACAGCAGCACATTGTTGGCCGGCGCGCCGGCTATGAACTGCCGCGTGTTCTCGAGGACCGGCTCCCGCTCGAGCTCGTAGTCGACCAGGTCGGCGAGGCGCACCGGATCCGGCGCCGCGACGCCTTCCAGCCGGCCCGCGCCGCCGTCGCGCACCCAACGAAAGGCACGGTTGCGTCCGAACAGCCCCACGCCCTCGGCGCTGAAATACGCGGCGAGGTCCTGCGCGAGCGGAGGCCAGTCGCGCGCGGCGTGAAGGCGCCGCATCATCCGCAGGCGCGCCGCCGGCGCGGCGGCCCCGTCGAGCGGCCGGAAGCCGTCCCACGACACGGGCGGCCGGCCGATGCACCGCGCCGCCGCTTCGAACAGCGGCGTCCCGCCGTCGCGGTGGCAGATGGCGAGCGCGGCCAGGTCCGCGCGCACCTGGGCAACCAGCGCCGGCCCGAGCGCTTCCCAGTCCGCGCGCTCCGCCTTGTGGCTGAACGGATTGTCGTCGTCGAGCAGCCGGGCGATGAGATGCGTCTGCCACGCGTCGCCGACGAGCGGCACCGTCCCGGCGAGCTCGGTCTCCGCGGCCAGCAGCGCGAAGAGGCTCGCGTACGCGTCCGCGGCGCGCGCCGCGTCCGGGGTCTCACGTGTCAGGGCTCCCACAAGCTCGCGCCACGCCCGTCCAGGCGCGTCGTCGAGGACGCCCCGGAGAATGATGAGGGAATCGGCGGCCCGGGCCAGGCGTCGCACGAGGTCGCGCACCTCCGCCGCGCCGCGGCCGCCCGGCGCCACGCGACGCCGCGCCCCCCTCCGGCCACGTGAAGCGGTACGCGTCACGCCGGCTGCGCGCGAAGGCCCGCGGGTGGCTCGGCCGGCTGAAACTCCGGCAGTTCCGGCTGAATGAGGTCGACGTACTTGAGCCCCGCGCCGGTGTTGAACAGGACGACCCGTTCATCGCGCCGGACCAGCCCGTCGCGGACCATGGCCTTGAGCGCGCCGTACGTTGCCGCGCCTTCAGGACACGCGAAGAGCCCGTCTTCCCGCGCGAGTTCCTGCATGTCGCCTAGAATCGCCTCGTCCGTCACGGTGTAGGCCGTCCCGCCGCTCTCGCGGACCGCGCGCAGGATGAGGTAGTCGCCGATCGCTTCCGGCACCCGCAGCCCGGCGGCGATCGTCTGCGCGTTGCGCCACGGCTCCGCCGTGTCCTTGCCCTCCCGAACGGCGCACACCATCGGCGCGCAGCCGGAGGCCTGCACGACCACCATGCGGGGACGCCGCGACCCGATCCACCCGAGCGCTTCCATCTCGGCGAACGCCTTCCACATTCCCACGATCCCGGTGCCGCCTCCGGTGGGATAGATAATGACGTCGGGCAACGTCCAGCCCAACTGCTCGGCCAGTTCGTATCCGAGCGTCTTCTTGCCCTCCACCCGGTACGGCTCGCGAAGCGTCGACATGTCGAACCAGCCGCGGCCGGCACCGGCCTGGCGGAGCACGCGGCCGGCGTCGGTAATCAGACCGTGGATGAGGTATGTGTGCGCCCCGTACGCGGCGCACTCCACCTTGTTCGCGTGCGGCGCATCGACGGGCATCACGAGGTAGAGATCGAGGTGTGCGCGCGCGCAGTACGCGGCCGCGGCGGAGGCCGCGTTTCCGGCGGACGGCATCGCGATCGTCCGCACCCCCAGTTCCTTGGCCCGGCTGACCGCGGCGGACAGCCCTCGCGCTTTGAACGACCCGGTCGGGTTGAGGCCTTCTTCTTTGCAGAACACCTGCGTCAGCCCGAGCCGCCGGCCGACGCCGGGCATCGGCAGCAGCGGCGTCATCCCCTCGCCGAGCGTGACGACGTTTGCCTCGTCTCGCACCGGCATCAACTCCGCGTACCGCCACATCGAAGCCGGCCGCTTGGCCAGGACGTCCCGCGAGAATTCCGTGCGGGCGCGGTCCAGATCGTACCGCGGATACAGCACTTTGCCGCAGGCCGGACAGACGGTATGCAGCTCATCGGCGGGGTACCGTGCGCCGCACGCCGTGCACTCGAGGTGATCGAGGTAACTCATGTCGTCTCCCTGGCGCCCCAGCGGCGCCGAACCGCCCCGTCCCGGTGGGAAGGCGGGCCCGCTCGCGACACAAGAGATTTCGCCGGGAAAACGAAAAAGCCCGCGCGGACCGCGCGAGCCGTCAACCGAGGCATATTATACCACAACGTCGCGCTGTAGGACAAGACGCAGAATGAATCTAGTCGCGTCGTAGAAACGTACACAAAACGCGCGGACAGGCCCGATAAAATCAGGGGTTTCTCCGCAACGACTTTCCGTTTTGCGTAGCGATTGAGGGTGGGACTGTGTTGAGGTATCCTCGAAGTGCGGCCGTTACGCCGGCGCGTTGGCGATGAATTGCAGCCAGTACCGCGGGACCGTGCCGCCCAGCCGGGCGTCGTCGATCGCCACCCGGACGGTTCGACGGAGGGCATCGGCCCCGGCCTCAAGCGGGACCCCGGGCAGCGCTCCCTCGATAAACATGGAGAACTGGCCGATGTCCTCGAGGCTTTCCGGGGACATTTCGACCTTGTGGAGTTCCCATGACGGACGCACGAAACCGGCCTCCGTCACGAGCTGCGCGTACTCCTCGGGCGTGCGCCACTGCATCGCCTGCGCCCGCGCGGCGTGGCTGTGGGCGACCGTGACGCCGCGCTCCTGAAGGAGGCGGGCCGCGCGAACCACCCACGACCGCCAGAACCGCTCGGTCCCGGGCACGTAGCAGCCCTTGAAATACGTCGTGTTGAAGGCGAGCGCGCCGCCGGGTCCGAGGACCGCACGGATCTCCTCGAGCACCCGCTGCTTGTCCGTGATGAGGTGAATGGCGTTGCAGAAGACGACAACGTCGACCTGCGGGACGAGGCGGCTCAGGTTTTCGGCGCTGCCGTGCACGAACCGCACGATGCTTGACGCGACCCGCCGGCGCGCGCGGTCCAGCTCGACGAGCGACGGGTCCACCGCGTAGATGATGCCGCGCGTGTGCTCGCGCATCCGCGCCAGCAGCAGTTCCGTGATCGCGCCCGGGCCGCACGCAAGGTCCACGATGCGCGGGCCGAGCGCGGCGACGCGGTCCACGAGCCAGCGGTTGACCTCGATGAAGAACGGATGCCGCGCGAATCGCCAGAACCCGAACCGGTCGTCCTCGGGCGCGAAGAGTTCAGCCCCCGCCACGGGTACGGCGTCGGCGCGGCCGGCCGGCGGCTCCGCGGCGCGTGAAAGCTCCGCGGAGCCGGGAGTCAGCGGGCGCTCATTCACAATTCATTATAGGCACGTCCCGGACTGCGGTGCAAGGACACCCGGGACGGAGGCGCTGCCGGCGGTGCGTGTGCGCTGCGTGTGGGGCTAGGCGCGATGCCCCGTGGGCAGCGACTGCACCGGCGACGCGGTGACCCAAATCGGGTTGCGCAGATAGCGGCTCACCATCGCGCGGATGGGTTCCGGCAGCGTCGACGAGAACAGCACGGTCTGCCGGGTCGACGGCGTCCGGACGAGGATCTGCTCGACATCGGGCCGCAGGCCCATCTTCAGCATGCGGTCGGCGTCGTCGAGCACCAGCATGTGCACGCTGCGCAGCGTCAATGTCGCCTTGCCGAGATGCTCCAGCACACGCGCCGGGGTCCCGACGACGATGTGCGGCTTCTCGCGCAGCCGCGTCACCTGCCGCGCCAGCGGCTCGCCGGTCGAGATCGCGACAATACGCAGGCGCGTGTGCGCGCCGAGCCGGCCGAGGTCCGCGGTGATCTGCCGCACCGCGTCGCGATTCGGCGCGAGGACCAATCCCTGGACCGCCTTGCTGCGTGGATCCAACCGCTGCAGCATCGGGATGCCGAACGCCGCGGTCGTCCGGGGCGCGGGATCCGCCTGCGCGACGAGGTCGCGCCCGATGGCCAACGAGGGGATGACCCGCGACTGGATCGGCGTGGGAGTGGCCCAGCCGAGTTCCTGCAGCGCCCGCTGGATCCGCGGATCCGCGAGGCCCGTAAAACCATTGGTATGGCTTTCGATCGCCATTCGCACGCCCCTCGAATCAGGTTCTGCGCCGTGCACCGGAAGGCACCTCAGCGAGCGGGATACCGGGTACACGGGGCACGACCGGAGACAGTCACTCACTCCCGTCGGCCGTTGGATATTGCGTCGTTGCGTCGCTGGAAGACGCCGGGGTTTGAGTTTGGCTGCAGGCGTATTGTATCATAGCGAAGGCTTGACGTTCAACCGAGATGGGGTGGCGAACACACGTGCGGCGACAACCAGGCTCAGCCTCCCGGGGCGGACCGGCCGATGCCGATACTCTTGGCGTGGACGGTGACCGTGCGCCTACGCCCGTCCGTCTGGAGGTCGAAGGGGCCGGAGCGGTGCGTCCCGACGTGCTCGAGACGTTCCCGTATGAGTATGCCGGCTCGGCCACGGTCGTGGAGATCGATACCGATGAATTTACCGCCGTCTGCCCGTGGTCGGAACTGCCGGACTTCGGCCGGCTGGTGATTCGCTACCTGCCGAAGGACCGCGTTCTTGAGCTCCGCTCGCTGAAGTATTACCTGCTGTCGTACCGTCAGGTGGGCATTTTCCAGGAGCACGCGGCGAACCGGATTATCGGGGATCTCGTGCACGTTACAGCACCGGTGTGGATGGAACTGGAACTCGACTACCGCGTGCGCGGCGGCATTCACACCGTCGTGAGGACACGCTGGCCGAAAGCGGCCGCGGCCGGAAGCGCGGCGACAGCAACCGAGGAATCCGTCGAATGATCGATCGGGTCGCACTACAGCACCGGGCCGCGTCATCGGCCGCCGCACCGCGGGGACGAGGCCCGGCCCACCGCGTGGCCGAAGGCGCCGTCATCGCCGCGGCGTATGCCGCGCTGACGATCTACCTGGCGCCGGTGGCCTACGGACCCTATCAGCTGCGGATCTCTGAGATCCTCAAGCCGCTCGTCATATGGGAGCCGCAGCTCATCCCGGCGTTCGTCGTGGGGAACCTGCTGAGCAACATCGGCAGCCCCTACGTCGGGCCGTGGGAGCTCGTGTGGATGCCGTTCGCTAACCTCATCGGCGGATGGCTCTGCTGGCGCCTCGGGCGCCGCAGCGCATATCTGGGTGCCGCGGCCTACGCTATCGTCATCGCGGCGGCCGTCGCGGTGATGCTGTCCGTGATTCTCCACGCATCGCTACGCGCGCTGTTTCCGCCCCTGCTCGTCAGCGAAGTATTGCTGATCGTCCTCGGCGTGCCGGTCATGCGGCCGGTGCACGCCGCGCTGCGCCGGGTGTTCAAAGATCCGACGACCCGCTGACGTACCCCGGGTGATGACCGCGGGAGCTTTCAGAGCGTAGCCCGCGGCGCCGGAACGCTCCTGTCACTCCGGCTCAGGCGGCCGGCGCGTGTGCCACGGCGTGGCCCGTTCGTAGGCCGCGCCGATCGCGATGACCGTCTCGTCGTCCATCGACCGGCCTGCGATCTGCAACCCCACCGGCAGCCCGCCGGCCCCGAACCCGCAGGGCACTGACAGCGCCGGGGCGCCGACGAAGTTGAACAGGCGGCTGAACCGCGTCATGACCGCGCGGGTCTCGACCGCCTCGCCGTCGAGGTCCACCGTCGCCTGCCCGATTCGTGGCGCCACCGCCGGCACGCTCGGCAGGACGAGCGCGTCCAGACGAGTGAAGAGCTCCGAATACTCGTCGAGGAGCAAGCCGCGGACTTTCTGCGCCCGCAGATACTGCGTCGCCGTCACGAACTGGCCCTGCCGCAGGCGCTCGAGCGTCTCCGGCCCGTAGTCCTGCGGCCGGTCGGCCAGCCAGCGTTCGTGCACGCTCGCCCCCTCCGCCTGGATGATCGCGAGCTGCGCCACAAACGCCTCGGCCGTCCGCGGCACCGTCACCGGTTCAAGCCGGAGCCCGAGGCCCCGCAGCACGTCCAACGCGGCCTCGAAGGCGATCCGCACGCCGTGCTCCACCCGGCGGTGGTAGGGATCGTCGAGCACGCCGGCGCGCAGCCCGCGCACGTCGCGCCGGACGGCCGCCGGGAGGTTGGGTACCGCCTGACCGAGCGTCGTGCCGTCATGTGGGTCCGGTCCGGCGATGGCCTGCAGCACGATCGCGGCGTCCTCGACGGAACGGGCCAGCGGCCCCGGATGATCGAGCGACCAGGAGAGCGGGAACACGCCGTGGCGGCTGACCCGGCCGAAGGACGGCTTGAGGCCGACCACGCCGCAGAGCGCGGCGGGGATCCGGATGCTGCCGCCGGTATCCGTCCCGATCGACGCGTACCCCAGGCCCGCGGCCACCGCGGCGGCGCTTCCGCCGCTCGAGCCGCCGGGGATCCGGTCCGGCGCCCACGGGTTGCAGGTCGGACCGAAATGGGGATTGTTGTTCGTCACGCCGTACGCAAATTCGTGGAGCGCGGCTTTCCCGAGCAGGACCGCGCCCGCGTCACGCAGGCGCGCGGTTACCGTCGCGTCATGCGGCGGGACATGGTCGGCCAGGATCCTCGACCCGCAGGTCGTCCGAATGCCCCGGGTGTCGATGAGATCCTTGAGGGACAGCGGCACGCCGTGCAGCGGCCCGCGGTACCGCCCGGCGCCGATCTCGCGCGCCGCCTGCTCCGCCTGGGCGCGCGCCGTGTCGGCCGTGACGGTGATGAACGCGTTGAGCGGGCGCCACCGCTCGATGCGGGCGAGGATCGCGTCGACGAGTGCCACGGGCGACACGTCCCGTGACTCCAGGCGGGGCGCGAGCGCCGTGATGGTTTCGTACGTGAGCTCGGTCAGCGGCCGGGCTCCATGCCGCAGGGACGTTGCGCCGGCGTGAGTGCCGGCAATGCGGGCGCGCGGCCGTCGATCGGCAGCTCGCGAAGCCCCTCGAGGTCCGCGTACATCTTCCGCACCGCGGGTGCGAGGCGATCGAGCGCGTCGCGCGGGATCGCGAGGCCGAGCGCCTGCGCGATCGACGCGACGTCGGCCTCCGGGGTTCTAGACGCGGGCGCGCGCCTCCGGCCGCTGGACGCGCTTCCAGCCGAGCAGCACCGCGAGGGAAATGATCACCGCCACAATGATTTCGGGGATCCCGTGGGTCACCGCCACGGTCGCGGCCACCTTGCCCGGCAGATAGTGGCGCGCCACGCCGAATCCGAGGACCAGGACGGTGTTCGTCGCCGTGCCGACGATCGCCGCGACGGTGATCGCCGTCGTTTCGCCGGTGCGGCGGCACGCCGCGTAGGCCCACGCCGCGAAGATGCCGATGAAGATCCGCGGCACGATCGCCACGATGGGATCTTTGAACATCGGCGTCGTGGCATAGAAAAAGCTGTACAGGCCGAAGATCGTTCCGATGATGCCGCCGACCACCGGCCCTTCCAGGATGCCCCCGATGATCGCCGGGACGTGCATGATCGTGGCGTTGATGCCCGTCGGCATCGGAATGAAGCCGAGCCGCGTGGCGCCGAGGAAGATCGCGATGGCCGCGAGCACCGCGGAGATCACGATGCCGCGCGTCGAGAGTCCCCCCTGCCCCTGCATCGCCGTGCCTCCCATGGTCGTCGTGGACCGCGGCCGCAGCGCGGCCCCGCGTCGCTTCGCCCGGCACTTTCCCGGTGTGCGCCCCTCCTCCTGCACGCCGTCCCGACGCGGAGGCTAAACGGGAAACGGCGCCCGCAGCATGGCGGCGAGAAACGCGAGCGCGGCCGCCGGCACGAGCCAATCGGCGGCGCGGCCTTGGAGCACGGCGTAGGTCGTGCGGCCGGCGCCGCCGGTGTACGCCCGCGCCTCCATCGCCACGATGAGCTCCTCGCCGCGGCGCAGGGCGAAGGTGAACAGCGGGACAAGGATGGGCAGCAGCTGCCGGGTGCGCTCGATGAACTGCCACCGGCTGCCCCCGATCCGGCCGCCGCGCGACGCCTGCGCCTTCATCAATCGCTCGGCCTCGAGGGCCAGCGTGGGCACGAACCGGATCGCGATCGTGACCACGAGCGCGAGCTCGTGCGCGGGGACGCGAAACCGCCGGAACGGCCGCAGCAGGCTCTCGATGCCGTGGGTGAGCTCGGTCGTTGTCGTCGTGAGGGTGAACACGCTTGTGACAAAGAGCAATTCCACGAAGCGCGCGGCCGACACGAGGACGAGGCGCACGACGGCGGCGGTAACAACGATCCACCCCCACCGGAACACCACCGGGCTCGACGGATCATAGGCGCGTCCGAAAAACAGCAGCTGCATCACGGCGAGAATCACCAGCAGCGGCACCGCCGGCAGGAGACCCCGCAGCGCATACCGGACGGGGATGCGTCCCAGGACCACGACGCCGAGACACACGGCCAGGAGCACCGCGTTGCCGGCCAGCGTCGGCGTAAAGCTCACCGCGGCGGCCAGCATCAGCGTCGCGACGATCTTGGCGCGCGGGTCCATCCGGTGCAGATACGACCCGGTCGGCAGATACTGGCCGAGCGTGATGTTGCGGAGGAGCTCGAACTCGCTCACCGGCGCCGCCTCACGAGCGGGGGATTCGGGGGCTGCGCGCCCCCGCGGCGTCGAGCCGCGCCGCGATCGCGTCGCCGGCTTCCTCCACGGTGAGGGCATCCGGCCGCACGTCGATTCCGAGCTCGCGCAGCCGCCGGACGACCTGGACCGGTTCCGGCGGCCGCAGGCCGAGTGAGGCGAGCCGCGCGGCGTCGGCGAAGATGTCGCGGGTCGGCCCTTCTGCGGCGACGGCGCCGTCCTGCAGCACGTAGAGCCGGTCCGAGAGGCGCGCGACCTCTTCCATATCGTGCGACACAAGCACGAGCGTGAGCCCTTCGCGATCGCGCAGGTCCTGGATCCGGCGCCGCAGGTCCGCGCGGGATCCGGGATCGAGTCCTGACGTCGGCTCGTCCAGCACCAGCACGCGCGGCCGGATCGCGAGCACGCCGGCGAGGGCGGCCTTACGCATCTCGCCGCCGCTCAGCGTGAACGTGTAGCGGTCCTTGAACCGCTCGAACGGCAGGCCGACGGTGTCCATCGCCCACCGCACGCGCGCACGGATCTCGTCCGTGGGCAGCCGCAGCTGCCGGGGCCCGTAGGCGACGTCGTCGCCGACGAGCGGCTCGAACATCTGCGTCTCCGGATCCTGAAACACCAGCCCGACCCGCCGGCGCACCGCCCGGATATCGACACGGGGGTCCGCGAGATCGCAGCCGTCGACCACGACCCGCCCGCGCAGGGGGCGCATGAGGCCGTTCAGATACTGGATCAACGTCGACTTGCCCGAACCGGTGCGTCCGAGAATGCCGACGACTTCGCCGGCGCGCACCTCGATCGTAACGCCGCGGAGCGCCGTGTGCTCGAACGGTGTGCCGGCCATGTAGGTATGCCAGAGGCCGGTCACCTCGATGAGCGGGGACCCGGCCCCCGCGGCCGGACTCACACCCGGCCGCCTGCCCACGCGGCGACCGCGGCGGCAAGTTCGTCGACCGAGAGCGCGTCGACCGGGAATGCCGGCACCTTGGACCGCACCCGCAGGGCGACCGCGGTCACGGGCGGCAGATCGAGGCCGACCTCATGAAGCAGATCCGCGCGCGCGAACACGGCGCGCGGCGTCCCGTCGAGGAGGACGGCGCCGTCCGCCAGCACGATAATCCGGTCGGCGCGCGCCGCTTCGTTCATCAGATGCGTGATCGCCACGACCGCGGTGCCGCGGCCGCGGAGTTCGGCGATGATCGCGGCGACCGCGTCCCGGCCTTCCGGATCCAGCATCGACGTGGCCTCGTCGAGGACAAGACACGCGGGACGCATGGCCAGCACCGCGGCGATCGCCACGCGCTGCTTCTGTCCCGCCGACAAGAGGTGCGGCGGGCGCTCCCGCTCGGTCCACATGCCGACCAGGTCCAGCGCTTCACGGACCCGCGTCCGCAGTTCGTCGTGCGGCACGCCGAGGTTCTCGGGACCGAAGGCGACGTCTTCCTCGACAATCGTCGCGACCATCTGGCTTTCGGGATGCTGGAAGACCATGCCGACGGTGGCGCGGATCATCCGCGTGTTGACCGGATCGCGCGTGTCGAGCCCCGAGACGGTGACGCGGCCGGCGGTCGGCCGCAGCAGCGCGTTGAATTGCCGGGCCAGCGTCGACTTGCCCGACCCGTTTGGTCCGATGACGGCCACGTACTCAGCGGGGTCAATGGTGAGCGAGATCCCGCGCAGGACCCTGGCGCCGGGCGGCGGACCGGCCGTCAGGGCGCCGGGGCCCGCCCACGTTCCGGCGGAAGGCGGATACGAAAACTCGACCTGCTCGCAGACGATCAGCGGCCCGGCCATTCGCCTCCAAGAAAGTAGCAGGCCGCCGCCGCGTAGATCCGGCACGCCTCGGCGACGTCGGCGACCCGCACAAACTCGTCCGTCTGGTGCGGGATGGTCACGTCGCCGGGGCCGATCGTCACGATCGGCACGTGCGCCCATGCGTGCAGAAAGGTGCCATCGGTTGCCCCGGGCACGCCGCCGGTCCGGGGCGGCCGGCCCTGCACACGGCGGCAAGCCGCTGTGACGGCGCGGGCGATCGGTGCGGACGGATCCGTTTCGGTCCACGGGCGCTCTTCAAGAATCTCCACGGAAGCGCGGCAGCCCGCCGTGGCCGCGGCGGCGGCCGCCGCCGCGGCCGTGAGGTCCGCGCCGATCGCGGCGTGGTCCTGTCCCGGTATCGTACGGATGTCGAGACCCACAACCGCGTCGGCGTGCATAACGTTGAGTTGCTCCGCCTCCCCGGCGCGCAGCAGCGTGGGCGTGACGCTCGGCTCTCCGAGCAGCGCGTGCCGTCCATGCCGCGCGACGTACCGGGCCTCGAGCGCCGCCGCCGCTCCCACGAACGCGGCCGCCGCGGGGATGGGATTACACCCGCTCTTCGGCATCGCGCCGTGCGCCATCCGGCCTTGAAAGCGGGCGAGCGCGCGGACCGCGCCCTTCTGCACCAGACACACCGCGTTGTCCTCGGGCTCGCAGATGATCGCCCCGCCGGCGCCGCGGGCCCAGCCGTTCTTGATGAACGACTTGATGCCGAGCATCATCCCCTCTTCGTCGGCCACCAGCGCCAACCGGACGGTGCCCGGCAGCCGCGCGCCCGCCCGCAGCGCGTCCCGGAGCGCGCGGACGGCCCCGATCGCGGCCGCGACGCCGGCTTTCATGTCGGCCGCCCCGCGGCCGTACAGGCTGCCGTCGCGAACGACACCGCCGAAGGGCGCCACCGACCAGGCCGCGGCGTTCCCCTCCGTTACGACATCGGTATGGCCCTCAAAGATCAAGACGGGCTCGGCCGCGGAGCCGGGAAGATCGGCGATGACATTCGGCCGCCCGGGAGCGGCGTCTTCCACGCGGACAACCAGATCGAGGCGGCGCAGTTCCTCGGCCACAAGGGACGCGGCTTCGGTCTCGTTCCCGCGCGGATCGCCGGGCCGGTAGACGCTGGGGATCCGCACGAGGCGCTGCGCGAGATCGAGCGCATACCGGTCGTCGACCGCCGCGAGGACGGCTTCGACGCGCGCCGCGACCGACGCTCGCGGCTCAGCCGGCATGGGACCGATCGGCCCGGTCGTGCCCGGCGCTAGTAGACCCTGGAGTCCCGGGCGCGGCCCGTGTAATCGAAGAACACGCTCTTGAGCTCGGTGAAGAACTCGAGGCCCTCTTCGGCCATCTCCCGGCCGCCGACGCCGCTCCATTTGATGCCGCCGAACGGGATCTGCGCTTCGCCGCCGACCGTCGGCGAGTTCACGTGCACCATGCCGACCTCGACCCGGTCGACGAAGCGCATAATCGCCGACGCGTCGCCGGCGTAGATCGAGGCCGACAGGCCGTACCGGACGCCGTTCGTGACCGCGAGCGCCTCGTCGAGCGACCCCACCGTGATCATTGCGAGGACCGGACCGAAGACTTCTTCCTGCGCGATACGCGCCGACGGAGGGACATCGACGAAGACCGTCGGCTCGACGAAGAAGCCGCGCTCGCACGCGCCGTCGGTCACGCGCCGGCCGCCGGTGGCGAGGCGCAGCCCTTCGCGGCGCGCGGCGTCGATGTACCCGATCACGGCGTCCAGTTGATGGGCATCGACGAGCGGCCCCATGTCCACGCCCGCCTCCAGGCCGTTGCCGATGCGCAGTTTCCTGGCGTGGGCGATGATCCGCTCGGCCAGCCCCTTCACGACATCGCGGTGCGCCACGCAGAGGCTGGTCGCGGTGCAGCGCTGTCCGGTGCTGCCGAACGCCCCGGACGCGATGCCGGCCGCCGCGACGTCGAGATCGGCGTCCGGCATCACCACGACCGCGTTCTTGCCGCCCATCTCGCAGGTGACTTTCGCGAGCCGCCGCGCGGCGCGGGCGTAGACATCGCTGCCGATCGCAGACGAGCCGGTGAACGAGATCGCCCGCACGTCCGGATGGTCGACGAGCGCGTCGCCCACGTCGCCGCCGCTGCCCGGCAGCACCTGCAGGACGCCGTCCGGCAACCCGGCCTCGCGCAAAATGTCCGCGTAGCGCTGCGCGAGCAGCGGCGTGAGGCTCGCCGGCTTGAGAATCACGGCGTTGCCGGCGACGATCGCGGGACCCGCCTTCCAAACCGGTTCGGCCCACGGGAAGTTCCACGGCGTGATCACGGCCACCACGCCGAGCGGCTGCCGGAGGGAGAACAGGAGCGTGGACGGCATCTCGGACGGCCGCGTCCGGCCGCCCATGCGAAAGCCCTCGCCCGCGAACCATTCGAAGAGGACGGCGCCGCGGATGATCTCGCCGCGGGCGTCCGCCACCGTCTTGCCTTCCTCCCGCGTGAGCAGCCGCGCCAGCTCGTCGGCGCGGGCGCGCGTGATCGCGGCGGCGCGCCCCAGCACGCGGCCGCGTTCGGGCGCGGGGACGTCGCGCCATTTTTCAAACGCCGCCCTGGCGCGGGCGACCGCCGGTTCGACGTCGGCGGCCGTCGCCTGGTGAACCTCCGCGAGCACGTCCGTCGTGTCCGCCGGGTTCACGTCGACGACCACGCGCGTGCGGGGAGCGCTGGATGTGCTCATCGGTTGCCTCCCAACAACTGGCCGGCGCCGGGCGGTGCCGGGCATATTATGAGGTGAGCAGCTTCGTTCGCGTCTCACAGGAGGCAACTCCTGCACCGGCCGCCAAGGCCTATACGTGCGGCCGTCCTTGGGCGCGCGGGAAGCGCCGCCGGCCACGCACACGTTGTACATGGAGGACATCGCACCTCGCCACGCATGCACGGACAACCGCTCGAGAATGCCCAGGCCGCCGGTTTCGGGACGCCCCCGCCGCGCGCGGTGGCGTGCCCGATCACGGACGTTCACACCCACATGACCGAGCCGGCGACGAACCACGAACTCGTCGATGCCGCCCGCCGCTACGGCGTCACGCGCCTGGTGGCGATCATCCCCCTCGAAGACGGCCTCGCGCTGCGGCGCCGGTATCGGGACGAGATCGCGATCGCGGCGCGGGCGCTCGCGCAGCAGCCCGGCGGGGCGAGGGCCCGGCGGGCCGATCCGCGGCCGATCGAGGACCGCGCGCTCGAGATGATCCCGCGCGCGGCCGCGAATGGCGTCCGGCTCATCAAATTCTGGTTCGCGCCCCGCATTCGCGACCGGCTCGACTTTCTGATGGACTCCCCACGGCTCGATCCAGTCTTTGCGGCGATCGCCCAGCACGAACTCGGCGTGCTCGTGCACGTGAGTGATCCGGACCGGTGGTTCGCCGGCAAGTACGATCCGGCGAAGTACGGGCGCAAGGCCGATCAGTACCCGATGCTCGAGCGCCGTCTCGGGCAATTTCCGACGGTGCCGTTCATCGCGGCGCACATGGGCGGCGATCCCGAGCACCTCGACCACCTCGCCGACCTGCTGACGCGCTACCCCAATCTCTATCTCGACACGAGCGCAACGAAGTGGATCGTCCGCGAGTTGGGCCGGCAGCGTGAGGCGGCGCGCGAGTTCTTCCGCCGGTGGGCGGACCGGATCTGCTTCGGCACCGACCAAGTCGTGCTGAAAGATCCCGATCCTGTGCGCTACCTCGTCCGGTATTGGGTCCACCAGATGTTCTGGGAAACCGACCTCGTGTGCCCCTCGCCGATTCCGGATCCCGACGCCGACGGTGTGCCGGTGCTGCGCGGGCTCGATTTGCCGGCCGACGTGCTGCAGCAGATCTATTGGAAAACGGCCGAGCGGGCGTTCAAAATCAACGCCCGCCCGGCACCTGAGGCCGCCGCGGAACCCACACGGGGGTCCGCCGGCGGTTGATTTTATTGGACTATGGCGTCCGGCGTGCTACCGGATGACCAGGTGTCCGGTGGCCCACAGCGCCAAGCCGACCAGTAGCAGCAATCCGGCCAGCAGCATCTCTTCCACCTCCCGTTCATCCAGCGTGGTGCCGTGTCGGTTGGTGCCTGCCTCCAGAGTTTCCCCACCGGATCAAAGCTCCAAACGCGGCGGGCGGGAAGGCCGATGGCCTCAGGCGATGGCCTTCTCCACGTCCTCCCGGGTGAGCGATTCGCCGAGTTCGCCGGACCAGCGCAGCAGCGTCTCGATCACCGCTTCGCGGGACATCCCGAGCGTCGAGGTCATCTCTTGGACGCACATTTCCACAACGTACTCCAGCCGGCCGCTCCATCCGGCTTCCTTCGCCTCGGCGATCAACGACACGACCACACCCGCAAGGAGCGGCTCCGCCCACTCGCGCCGCGCGGCCTGCACCTCAGCGGGCACGGCGGCTCCCGCTCCGGTCTGGCTGCTCACACTCCACCTCCGAAACGATCGGCCCCCTTACGGGGACGTTCCGTCCTCTTACCACGGCGCGCCTTCAGCCGGCCGTCGCGGCTTGGCCCGGCCGCAGCAGCGCCTGCAGGAGCAGCACGGCGCCCGCGGCGCCCGCCACCATGCCGCCGTACCACAGCGGTGTCCGGCGCACGATCGCGGCCACCGAGCACAGCACAATTCCCACCTGGAATAACGCTACGGCGCGGCCGAAGTTTTCATGGAGCGCGTCGTAGCGTTCGGCGGCGCGGCGGGCGTCATCGCGGCGGCGTTCCAAAGCCTGCGCGTCTTTGCTGATCTTGTCCTGATCCGTCGCGTAGCGCGACACCTCACCGTTGTACCGCGCCGCGAGCGCGGCGGCGGCCGGCGTTCCACCGACGCGCAGCACGTCGCGCTGCACCTCGAAGACGTGGCGCTTGATACCCTTGGCCTGATAGAAGGCCCACTGATCGGAGGCCTGGCTCTGCAGCAGCGCCGCTTCGGTCAGGCTGGCGAGCGAATCGTGGACCGCCTTGCCGCCGGAAAAACTGGCGTACGCGGCGAGGACCGCGAGCACCGCGACCGTAATCGCGACCGCGGAGACGAGCCAGTGCGGCCCGGCCTCCGCCTCGTCGACCCTCGACTCGACCTCGAACTGTTCCTCCACCCTGCCTCCTCATTTCCCATCGCGCCCGGCTGCCGTCCCATGGGTCAGCCACCGCCAGGACTTGAGTAAGTTCTGGACGAGCCGGAGGCGCTCCTGCGCTTCCCCGGCCGCCGGCGCAGCGACGGCTCGGCGCGACAGGAAATGAGGGCCGCGATACGATGGCGCGCATCCGATTTAGAAAGAAGTGGCGCCGCAGCCGGGCGGCGGCACGGTCGCGTGCGGTTTGTCTTAGTTTAGCCCGGTGGAGAGTACATCCCGCGGGTCGTCACCGGATGCCGGTGCATGGCGGATGCCGCCATATAGGTGAGCGTGCCCCATAGGCGCGCAAAGAGCCCCGCCGGTTGGACCGGCTGTCCGGCAAGGAGCGGCACGGTCTCGACGACCTGGCCGTTGCGGCGCACGGTGAGCACGCCGACCTCTTGCCCGCGCGCGATCGGGGCGAAGGGCTTGGTCGTAATATGCTCCGTCACCTCAAAGTCCTGGTGCGAGCCCCGCGGGACGAGGACGGTGACCGGCCGCGCCGGCTGCAGCGGGATGTTGTGCGCGGTGCCGCCGTAGATCCGCAGCGACGAGGGCACAACGGTCCCCCAGGGAACCGCTACGACGGCGTAGTGGGCGAACCCCGCGGCAAACATGCCCTCCGCGAGATCGGTGCGGTGCCGCAGCGTCGGCGACCCGAGCACGACCGCGATCAATCGAAGATCACCCTCGCGCGCGGTCGCGACGATGCTGTAGCCGGATTCCGCGGTGTGGCCCGTCTTCAGCCCGTCGACGCGGGGGTCGCGAAACACCAGGTTGTTCCAGTTGGCCTGTTTGATGCCGCCATATTCTTCGTACCGCGGGCTGCTGTACTGCGTCGCGTCCGGAAATTCCAACAGAAGCTGCCGCGCGAGGACGGCCACGTCCCAGGCGCTCACGTGCTCGCCCGGCCGCGGGAGGCCGTGGGGCGTGACGAAGTGGGTGTCGTGCATGCCGAGCCGCGCCGCCGTCGCGTTCATGTCGTCGACGAAGCGGTCGGCTGAGCCGCCAATCGTTTCGGCCAGCGCCTCGGCGGCGTCGTTGCCGGAGGCGACCATCAGACCTTGCAGCAACTGGCGCACGGTCACGGTGTCGCCGACGTCCAGAAACATCCGGCTGCTGCCGGGCACGCGGCCGATGCGCCACGCCTCGGTGCTGACGGTCACATTGCTGTCCGCCGGGATCTGTCCGGCGTGGATCGCTCTGAGCGCGAGGTAAAGTGTCATCAGCTTGTCCAGGCTGGCAGGTTCGTGCTGGACGTGCGCGTTGGAGCTTTCCAGCACTTCTCCGGTCGTGACTTCCATGAGCAGCGTGGCCGGAACCGTCTTCACGGTCCCGGCGTCCGGGCCAGCGGCAGCGTGCGGGCGAGGGGCCGCCGCGCCCACACCGCCGCCCCATGGCTGCAGAAGGAGGGCCGCGCACAGCAGCAGCGGGACTATGCCGCGGACCGTCAACCGGATCCTGCGCATCTCAGGCCGCCGAGATCTGCAAGATCGTACGCAGCCCGTCTCCGCGATCGAGTACGTCCACAGCATCGTTTACACGCTCCAGTGGGAAAGAGGCAGTCACCAGCTCGTCCAACATGAGCTGCCTCCCGTAGTATAAGCGGAGCAGTCTTGGGATATCGTCTCGCAGGCGCGAGGAGCCGTAGAAACAGCCCCGCAGCTGCTTCTCGTTCAGGACGAACCCCGGTCCCGGCACGGCCAGTTCCGCCTGGGCCGGCGGGATTCCGACGGCGACCGCGATGCCGCCGCGGCCCACCGAGTCAACGGCCTGTCGCACGGTCTCGGGACGGCCGATCACTTCGAAGGCGTAGTCGGCGCCGCCGGAGGTGAGATCCCGCACCGCCGCGACCGCGTCGTCGCGCCGGCCGTTCACGGCGTGGGTCGCGCCAAACCGTCGCGCCGCCTCGAGCCGGTGGTCGAGCAGGTCCACTCCCACAATCGTCGTCGCGCCGGCGATCCGCGCGCCCTGCACGACGTTGAGGCCGACGCCGCCGAGGCCGATCACGGCCACGCTGGAGCCTGGGGTCACGCGGGCGGTGTTGAACACGGCGCCGACGCCCGTCGTCACCGCGCAGCCCAGCAGCGCGGCGACCGACAGCGGAAGGTCCCGGTCGATGCGCAGCACGCCGGTTTCCGGCACCACGGCCTGTTCGGCCCACGACGACACACACGTGAAGTGATTGATCTCTTCCCCGCGCGCGCGGAGGCGCGTCGTGCCGTCCGGCATCCGGCCGCGGACCCGATAGCGCATCTCGCACAGGTGGGGCCGCCCACCGTCGCAGTACCGGCACGCGCCGCACGAGGGCGCGAACAGAAGCACGACGTGGTCGCCCGGACGCACCGATTCGACTCCGGCGCCCACGGACGCGATGACGCCCGAAGCCTCGTGCCCGAGGACGACCGGCAGCGGCATTGTGAGATCGCCTTTGATGTAGTGGAGATCGCTGTGGCAGACGCCGGTCGCGACGATGCGGACCAGCACTTCGGCGGGACGCGGCGGCTCGAGATCGACGTCCTCAACGACCAGCGGTTTGCCGACTTCATAAAAGACCGCGGCGCGCAACGGCGGGCCCTCCTCGGCAGAAACTGAGCGGGCCTTTCGCTCGCCCCGCGGCGATTCCTTTGACGCGCCTTGGAAACACGCGGCTGTGGTTCACGTTGCCCCCCGTGTGGCCGCGGCCGGAGCCGCGGCGGCCGATGCAGTGGCCGTCGGCTACTATCGTTCCCACGATGTGGGCTTAGTACGACACCGCGCCGGACCGCGCGGGGCGCCGCGCGGAAGGGAAGGTGGGGCCTGGGGTCACACGTCCTGGTGCGCGGGACGCGGCGCGCTCGCGTGCGAGCAGGATCCGCTTGCGTTCGGGCCCCCAGCGATAACCGCCCAGGTCGCCGTCGTTGCGGATCACACGGTGGCAGGGAATGATCAAGGACACCGGATTCGAGGCGCATGCGCGGGCGACGGCGCGGGCGGCTGACGGGCGGCCGATCGCACGGGCGACCTCGCGGTAGGATCGCGTGGCGCCGTAGGGGATCGCGCGCAGCGCGTCCCACACTCGTCCCTGAAACGCGGTCGCCCGGATATCGAGCGGCAGGTCGATGCGAGACCGCGTCCCGGCGAGGTACCCGAGAATTGCACGCATGGCGGGGGCCAGCGCGCGGTCGTTTCGGAACAGGCGGGCCGCGGGATACTCCGCGCGAAGCGCGGCGACCTGGCCCTCATCCGAATCACCAAGCGATACCGCGCAAACGCCGCGATCGGTCTCCCCGACGAGCAGGCGCCCGAGATGCGTGGGCACGGTCGTGTAGCGGACCGTGATGCCGGCGCCTCCCCGGCGGTATACCGCCGGGGTCATGCCCAGGCGGTGCGCGGCGCGGCCGTACAGGCGGCTGCTGGACCCGTAGCCCGCGTCGTACAGCGCGCTCGTCACGGCCGCCTGAGCGCGCAGGCGGCTTTTCACGACGCTGAGGCGGCACGCGTCGGCGTAGCGCTTGGGCGAAACGCCCAAGACCCGGGCAAACGCCCGGCGGAGTGCTTCCGGCCGTTGCCCAACCTCCGCGGCCAGCGTCCGGAGACTCACGTGCTCGTCGAGGTGCGCCTCGATGTAGCGGCAGGCGCGCTGGACCGACACCGCGGCCTCGTCCCCTCCGGCCGATCCGTCGGGCCGGCAGCGCCGGCACGGCCGGTATCCTGCGCCCGCCGCTTCGCGCGGTCCGCGGAAGAAACGTACGCGGTCGCGGCGCGGCCGGCGGGCCGGACATGACGGCCGGCAGTACACGCCGGTCGACCGCACGGCGAAAACGAACGTGCCGTCGGCGGCGCGGTCACGGGCCAGCACCGTCCGCCACCGCGCCTCATCGCCGTCTCCGCCCACGATCCCGCCGTTGGGGGCGTACGTCATCTCGGATCCGAACATCGCGGCGGCCTGACCCATGCTCACCATGATAGCATCACCTCCGACGCTTCGTCCTTATGGTACTCAGGACCGGAGGCCCGCTCTATCCGATTTTGCGGCCAAAACAGGAGCCGCGGCGCGCTGCGCGGCGCCGCGGCTTCCCTTGTAGACGTCAGGTTGGCCGAGTCTAGTGCCGGTGCGTCGCGTCCCACTGCAGGGCCGCGATCAGCTGGGCGCGTGCGCGCCCCATCTCCTCGATGGCGCGCACACGATGGCCGCCGTAATCGCGCTGATCGTGCTGCAGCTGATCGATAAGCCGCTCCAGCCCGCGGCGCACTTCGGCGACGTTGCGCGCGCTGCCGACTTCACCGCGGGTGTACGGCGGGGGGGTCTGCGCAACGGCTGCGCGCGAGGCCACCATTGTTGCGGCGACTCCCACGGCACCTGCGAGGAACTTCTTGCGCGTCACGTTCATGTGGCCGATCACCTCCCTGAAGTTAACCAAGGCATGATGTGCCCGTGCTGTGCCGGATATAGCGCCGGCCGGACGCGCTAAGTTCCCGGCGCGTGCGGGAAGGCGTGAGGAATCTGTGAGGAACGGCGCCGCGCGGAGCGCGGCGTTCCGGAGACGCTTCGCCGGTACGGCGGCCCGGCGGGCTGGACCTTCTAGCGGCTTCGCGCGGCCGCCGCCGTGGGCCGGCCGGCCGCGGCGGTGTCGTCGGCCACCGCGGGCGGCGCGGTGACGTCGGGTTCGAACATCTCGCGCAGCGCCTTGGCAAACGCGGCCGCGGGCGGCGCGAGGAACATACCCATGAGACCGAACAGCGCGTTGCCGACCAGCAGGGCGAGCAGGATCGTGGCCGCGTGGAGTTTCAGTTCGCGGCCGATGATATTGGGCAGCACGACCTGCGTTTCCGCCACCTGCAGCAGCACGAAGAAAACCAGCACGGTCACCGCCACACCCGGCGACTGCATCGCGGCGATGCCGACGATCGGAATCCCGCCGAGCACCGGTCCAATGATGGGAATCGCCCGCGTCAGCCCGGCGAGAACCCCGAGCAGCAGCGGGTAGTGAACGCCGATCAACGACAACCCAATGCTTACGGCGGCGCCGGACACTAGCATCAGGACGATCTGCGCGCGGACGTAACCCGCGACAATACGGTCGGCGCGCCGCCCGGCGACGAGGACGTGACGGCGCGTGCCGGCCGGGAGAAACCCCAGCAGTTCATCGCGCAGCACCGGCAGGTCCAGCAGAAAATAGAAGGCGAGCACGGGAATCAGCAGGACTTCGAACCCCTTCGAGATCCAGCGCGCGGTCGCGCGCAGCATGCCCGTCGCGGCGCCGAGCGCGATCGTCTCGGCCTGATCGACGGCGCGGTCGACCGGCGGGACGAGCGGGGCCGGCAGGCTGCGGTGCAGCCCCTGCTGCATGTGGATCAGCGCGGTGCTGATCTGATCCCGATACTGCACGAGGTTCTGCGCGAAGCGCTGCGTCTCGATGGCCACTGGTCCCAGAGTCAGTCGGGCGACCAGCCAGACGAGAAGCGCGGCGGTTAAAAACACGACGAGCACCGCCGCCAGCCGCGGCACCGGCCGTCCCCACGGCCGGAGCCGGCCGGTCCACTCCACGAACGGTATGAGGGCGTACGCCAGCATGGCGCCGAGGGCGACCGTCACGAGGACGAAGCGTAGCCGGAACAGGATGAAGACGGCGGCAGCCGCGATCACGAGCGCCATCGTGGCGCGGCCCCACCGATCGAGCGTACTTATGCGATCGCCCCCCACGGCGCCGCGTGCGCGGCGAACAATGTGACTATGGTTCGCAGAACGGAAGGCTCCACCTGCTGCACAACCCTCCGCGGATGGTGAGTATTCCCAGTCTTCCGAGTATCGAGACGCGCCGCCGCCGGGTCAGCACGACGGCGCCGCCGTTTCGCGGGTGAGCCGGACCCAGGCGTTCGCCGGCAGGGAGACGCCGTCGGCCCCCGGCGAGGCCGCGGCCGCGGGATGGATGCCGGCCTCAGGATGCAAGATCGCCGCCATGATTTCAAGTCCGTCCACGAGCCGCGGGCCGGACCGGCTGAAGAAGGCGCTTCCGTCCACGGCGTACACGCGGCCCGCGGCGACCGCGGGCAAACCGCGCCACTCCGGCCGCGCCGCCGCCGCGGGCAGTTCGGCGCACGTCCGCACCACGTCGAACCCGCAGACGGTGAGCACGACCACGTCAGGCGCCGCCGCGGCGATCGCGTCCCACTCCACACGGAACGACGGCCGGCCCGGCCGGCCGAGCACCTCGCGGCCGCCCGCGAGCGCGACGATCTCGGGCATCCAGTGCCCGCTGCAAAACGGCGGGTCGAGCCATTCCATGCAGAAGACCCGCGGGACGCCGCCGCGCGCACAGGCCGCCGCGACCGATGCGACCCGCTGCCGGAGCGCGCGGACGAGGCGGTCGGCCTCCTCCGCGCGGCCCGCGGCCTGTCCCACCGAGACGATGTCGCGAAACACATCGTCCAGCGTGTGGGGGTGCAGGCGCAGCACGCGCGGCGGTCCCGGCAGGCCCGGGGCGATGCCCTCGACGTCGAGGCTCGGCAGGGCGCACACATCGCACAGGTCCTGCGTCACGATGAGATCCGGCCGCGCGCGGGCCAGCGCGTCCGCGTCAAGCCGGTAGAGGCTCTCGCCTCTCCGCAAGGCAGCTTCGACCTCCGCGTCGATCTCCGCGCTCGAGAGCGCGGCGTCGACGTGCGGATGCACGACCACCGCCCGGTCCCGAATCTCAGGCGGATAGTCGCACTCGTGCGTGATGGCGACAATCTCGCGGCCGAGACCGAGGGCGCACACGATCTCCGTCGCGCTCGGCAGCAGCGTCGCAATCCGCATGGCGTCCCTCCGTCACCCCGCGGTCGAGTTCGAGGCTGCGGGGGAAAAGCCTATCGCCGCCGCTTTGTGAAGGGCCGCACAACCGGCTGCCGTAATGGGAACCTTAGAACGCCCGGCACCGTTACGGACCCGTTGCAGCGCGACATGATAATAAAGGCTACCATGAATACGCTCGGGGAGGCGCTGGTGATCTCGGTAACCGCAGCACATCCGGCACGGCACGGAACGCCGTGATCGCTCAGGCCGTCCCTCCGGGGCGCGCGGCCGGCGACGTCGGCGAATGGATGGACGATCCGGCGTGCCCGCCGGAACTCCTGCGGCCGAATCTCGATGCCCTCGGCCGAATCAACCGTCTCACCGGCGCGGTGCGGCTTGTCTTGGCGTACCTCGACCGCGTGCTGCCGCTGTGGCGGCGAGCGCACGCCGAGGGCGCGCCGCTCACGCTGTTGGATGTCGCGACCGGCGGCGCCGATATCCCGCGCGCCGTGGTGGCATGGGCCGCCCGGCGCAGGGTCGGCGTGCGGATCGTGGCGGCCGACCGGCACCCGCTGACGGTCCGGTTCGCCGCGGAGGCGACCGCCTCGTTTCCCGAGATCACGGTCATCCGCGCGGACGCGCGCGCGCTGCCGTTTCACGACGGCGCCTTCGACGTATGTCTGTGTTCGATCGCCCTGCATCACCTGGAACCGGCGGAACGGCCCGCCCTGCTCCGGCGGCTCGACCGGCTCGGGCGCCTCGGGTTTCTCGCCGTCGATCTGGTCCGCTCACCGGCCGCCTACGCGGGCGTCTGGCTCATGACGAGGTGCTTCCGCAATCCGCTGATCCGGGCGGACGGACCGCGCTCGGTCAAACGGGCGTATACGTGGCCCGAGTACCGCGCGGTCGCAGCCGGCGCGGGCATCGCGGCGCTGACGCTTCGGCGCGTGCCCGGCTTTCGCGCGGCGCTCGAGCGCCTCGGATGACGATCTCCGTCGATGTCCTCGTCGTCGGCGGAGGCCCCGCCGGCAGCGCGACGTCGGCGCTGCTGGCGCGCCGGGGCTGGCGCGTCGCGCTCATCGATCGCGCAGTGTTCCCGCGACTCAAGCCGTGCGGCGACTACGTCAATCCCGGCTGCGATGAGGTATTCGAGCGCCTCGGCGTACGCGACGCCGTGGCCGCGTCGGCGGCGCCGATGCGCGGCATGCGGTTGATCACCCCGGAGGGGCGCACGGTCGCGCTGCCGTTCCCGCGGCGGACCGGCTGGTCGATCGAGAGGGCGCGATTGGATCATGTGCTGCTGCAGCACGCAGCGCGCGCCGGGGTCGCGGTCCGCGACGGCTGCCGTCTCCTGGCGCTGGACCCGCGCTCCCCTGCTGTGGCCGTGACGGTGGAACACGGTCGGCGCAGAGACCGCTACCTTGCGCGCCTCGTCGTGGGCGCCGATGGACTCCGATCAGCCGTCGCCCGCGCGGCCGGTTTGCACTCCGCGGTTCGCCGGGGACGGTACACCGTTGGCGCCTACCTCGAAGGCCTCACGGGGCACCGGGACGGCGGGCTTCCGGATTGGGGCGTCGACGGTGCGGCGGCCGGGGGCGCCGTCGCCGCGCCACGGTCCGGCCGCGCGCCCGGATGGGGAGAGATTCACCTGCGGCCGGGCGGCTACTGCGGGATCGCCCATCTTCCTGACGGCCTGGCCAACGTGACCATTGCGGTCCCTCGGGCCGCGGTGCGCGCGTGGCGTGGCAATATCGAGGCGGGCTATTGGGCGTGGCTGCACGAGTGTCCGGCACTGCGCGACCGCCTCGGGCGGGCCCGGCGTGTTGCGCCCTTCACCGCGGTGGGTCCGCTCGGCTATCACCGCCGCGCCATCGGCCAGGGACGCGTCCTACTGGTCGGCGACAGCGCGGCGCACGCCGATCCAATAACCGGTCAGGGCGTCTACCTCGCCGTGCGCGGGGCCGAGCTCTGCGCCGGCGCCGCCGGGGACGCGCTCGAGCGGGCCGGGCTGCCGAGCCTGCGGGCCTACGCCTACGCGCGGTGGCGCGAGTTCGCGCCCGTGTTCGCGGCATCCCGGCTCGCACAGGCGCTCGCGTTCCGGCCGCGGATGGTGCGGCGGGCGGCGGCGCAATTGGCGCGGCATCCCGACCTGCGGACGCGCTTCATCGGCGTGGTGGGCAACACGGAGCGCCCCGGCGCGGTCCTCCACCCGGCCGTCCTCGCGCGCCTGCTAGGCTGGGGCTAGCCGTGCACACCGAAACCGCGGTGCGCATTCGCGGATCGGCCGACACCGTCTTCCGCTACGCCGCGCAGGTGGAACATTGGCCGCGGCTGCTGCCGCACTACCGCGGCGTGCGGGTGCTCGCGGCGGACGGACCCACGCGGGTCGTCGAGATGAAGGCCCGGCGCGGATGGATCCCGATCTGGTGGTGTGCGAGGCAAATCGTACTGCCGGAACTCCGCCGCGTCCGCTTCACCCACGTGCGCGGCATCACGCGCGGGATGGAGGTCGAGTGGCGCCTCGCACCCGCCGCGGGCGGGGAGGTCGCGGTATCGATCGTGCACGACCTCGATCTTCGATGGCCGCTCATCGGCGCCATCGTGGCGCGCGCGATTATCGGGCCGATGTTCATCGAGCCCACCGCGCGAGCCACGCTGGACCATATCAAGCGCCTGGTCGAGGCGGAGGCCGCGCCGGCCGAAGATCCTCGACGGAAGATGCCGGCGTCTGGAGGTGCACTGTGACAGACCGAACACGCACGGTCGTGGTCACCGGAATCGGAGCCGTGACGCCGATCGGCTCGGGGGCACAGGGACTCTACGACGGCCTCCGCCGCGAGCGTTCGGCCATCGCTGAGGTGACGCGTTTCGATCCGTCCCCGTTCAACTGCCGGGTCGCCGGCGAAGTGCGCGATTTCGACCCGGCGGCCTACATCGAACCGCGGCGGCTCCGGCGCCTGGACCGGTACTCGCAGTTCGCGGTCGCCTGCGCGCGCCTGGCGATCGACGACGCGGGGCTGCGTTTGGAAGACGAGGACCGGGACGCCATCGGGTGCTTCGTCGGGTCGGCGCTCGGCGGCGCCGCGTTCGCGGAAGAACAGCACGCCGTCTTTCTCAGCCAGGGTGTCCGGCGCATCAAGCCGACGCTGGCGCTGTCGGTATTCTGCGGCGCGGCGTCCTGCAACATCGCGATCGACTTCGACCTGCGGGGGCCCAGCAGCGCCAACTCGGACAGCTGCTCGAGCGGCGCCATCGCCATCGGCCAGGCCTTCCGCGCCGTTCGGGACGGGTACGCGGAGGCGATGCTGGCCGGCGGCATCGAGGTGCCGCTAGCGCCGCTGACCTTCGGGGCCTTCGATCTGATCCGCGCGATGTCGACGCACAACGGCGACCCGGCGCGCGCCTGCCGTCCGTTCGATCGTACGCGCGATGGGTTTGTCATGGCGGAAGGCGGCGCGGTGCTCGTCCTGGAGTCGTTCGACCACGCCCGCCGCCGCGGCGCCCCGATCTATGGGCGTGTGCTCGGTTTTGGCGCGTCCAACGACGCGCACCACATGACGGCGCCGCTTCCGTCGGGCACGCAGGCGGCGCGCGCGATGCGCCTCGCTCTGGCGGAGGCGGGCGTCGACGCCGAGGACATCGACCACATCAACGCGCACGGCAGCGGCACCCCCCTCAATGACGCGACCGAGACCCTCGCGGTCAAGCAGGTGCTCGGCCGGCACGCGTACGAGATTCCGGTCAGCGCGACCAAAGCGATGCACGGGCACGCCCTTGGGGCGACCGGCGCGATCGAGGCGGCCATCTGCTGCCTGAGCCTGCGGCATGGCTACGTGCCGCCGACGCTCAATCTCGACACCCCGGACGACGCGTGCGATCTCGATTACGTGCGCGGCGGCGGCCGCGAAATGCGGCTTCGGCACATCCTCAGCAACTCGTTCGGGTTCGGCGGCATCAACGCGGCCCTTGTCTTCGGCACGGCGTAGCCGGCCGCGGCCCCGCTCGCGGCCGCGGCGACACCGGGCAGCATACGCGATATAATGGAAGCACGGCGAGGTAATCCTGCGAGGTGACCACATTATGATGCACCGGGTCGGCGCACTCGCACTGGCGGCGGTGCTCGTCGCGGCGGGCTATGTCTTGCCCGCGGCCGCCCAGACTTCTTGTCGGCAGATTCAGTTCACCACGACGCGTGTCACGAACCCGATCAACGTGACGCCGCTCGACGCGATCGCCTTTGCCACCACCCTGACGCCGTCGACGTCGACCGTGGTGCGCCAGGCCATCATTTGCCCGCCGGGCAGCACGCTGCCGCCCGGCTTTGTGCCCGAGCCGCGCTTCGTCGGCACGCCGGGCGTCATCGGCGTACCGGGTGTGATCGGCGCACCGGGCGTCATCGGCGCGCCGCTGTTCGTCTCGCCGCTAATCGTCCCGTCGGTTACCGACATTGGCTTGCCCGCGGTCACGGGGCCGTCCTCCGGGTCGTCGATGTTTCAGACGACAACCGCCGGCGCGCCGTCGCGGTGGCCGCCGCTCGAGGGCACCGTTCCCACGGACACCGTTCGCGATCTCGCGACGCGCGGCGCCGCCTACGACCGCATGCTCGTCACGATAGCCGGCACGGCGTCCGACGTACAGGAAACGGCCGACGCCGCCGGCCGGCCGGTCACGGCGTTCCGGCTGGATGCCCAGGGCGCGTCGGTCGAAGTCGTCGTGTGGGGCCATACGGGCGTGGCGGCCGGGGAGCATGTGCGCGTAAGTGGGCCGTTCTACGTCTCGTCGCCGTTCCAGGGACCGGGCGGACGGTCGTGGCACAACGTCATCGAGGCCCAAACCCTAGAGCGGTAGACACGGAGTTCTGGAACGTGCCGGCACGCGGCGGGGGGCTCTGATGCCGGCCGACAGCACCGCGGGACCCGCCCTTGCTCCGGCGCGGCCGGCCGCAGGTCCCCGGAAGAGGGGACGCCCACCGGCCGTCCGGGGCGTTCCGAACGCCGGCGGATTCGCCGGCCTGGTCCTGCCGTATACGGTCGCCGTCGTCCTGGTCGTCGTCCTCGGCATGGCGCTGTGGAAATCCGGGGTCGTGCAGGCCAACATTTTTTCGACCCTGCCGTTCGTGCTCGCCGTCCAGATCTCGGCGTTCGCGTGGGGCCGCGGCCCCGCGATCGCCGCGGCCGTCGCCGCCGCCGCGACGTTCAATTACTACTGGATCGGGCCGCCATACCAGTTCGAACCTCCCACGCTCGCGGAGTGGTTCCTCTTCGCCGTGATGCTCGCCACCGCCGTCGGGCTCGGCACCGCCACGGAACGAATGCGCGTCGCCGGGCAGCAGGCGAAAGAGCTGGCGGCGAGTGAGCGGCTGCAGCGGACCGTTCTCAATTCGATCTCACACGATCTGCGCACGCCGCTGACCGCCATCATCGGCGCCCTCAGTACGCTGGTCGCCGAAAAGGGTCCCGTGGGGCGCCTGGACGCGGCGGCGCGCGAGGAGTTGCTCGCCATCGCCTATGCGCGGGCGAAGATGCTCGACCGCCTCGTCGGACAAGTTCTCGACATGACCAAACTCGAAGCGGGCGTCATGCGTGTACAGCCGGAGCCGGCAGGCGTCGGCAGCCTTTTGGAGCTGGCGATGCGGCCAGCGAGCGCGCCGGCGAAGGCACGGTACGTTGTGAGGGTCCCGCCGGACCTCCCGGCCGTCCCGATGGACACCGCCCTTCTTGCGCAGGCCGTCCGAAACATCGTCGACAACGCGGTGCGGTATTCGCCCGAGGGCGGCGTGATCGAACTGGACGCCGCGCCGGGCCGTGATGAAATCATCGTGAGCGTCGCCGACCGCGGCGCCGGGATCCCGCCGGCCGACCTCCAGCGGGTCTTTGAGAAATTCTACCGCGTGCAGGGTGACGGCGCGGGCGGCATCGGGCTCGGCCTCGCGATCGCCAAGGGCATCGTCGAAGCGCACGGCGGCCGGATTTGGGCGGAACGGCGGGAGGGCGGCGGCACCGTCGTGCGACTGGCGCTGCCGCTGGTGCGGCACTCGTGACAGAGCCGCCGCGGCCCCGCGTGCTTATCGTGGACGACGATGAGTCGATTCGCCGCTTCCTCGACATCGCGTTGCGCGTGCGAGGCTACGAGGTCTTCGAAGCTTCCGGGGCCCGGACGGCGCTCGCCGCGGTCGCCGCGGTGCGTCCGGACGTGATCATCCTCGACCTCGGCCTCCCCGACGGCGACGGTGTCAACGTCACGAAGCAGCTACGCGGCGCCGACCACGCCACGATTCTCGTGCTGTCGGTGCGCGACCAGGAAGAGGACAAGGTGGCGGCGCTCGAAGCCGGCGCCGAAGACTACCTGACGAAGCCGTTCGGGATCGAAGAGCTGCACGCGCGCCTTCGGGTGCTGCTTCGGCGGCGAACGGCGCAGCCGCCGGCGGGACGGGTGCGGGCCGGCGAGCTGGAGGTGGACCTCGAGCGGCGCCTGGTCAAAATTCAGGGCAGGCCCGTGCATCTCACGCCGACCGAGTACGCGCTGCTCCGGGCGCTGGTACAGGCCGACGGACGCGTGTTGACCCACGGCCAGCTGCTGCAGCAGGTGTGGGGACCGGCCTACGCGGCGGAAGGCCACCTCCTGCGCGTGAACGTCAGCAACCTGCGCCGCAAGATCGAGCGGGAACCGGCCGCGCCGCGCTACCTCGTGACCGAACCGCGCGTCGGGTACCGGCTCAACCTCGAACCCTAGCCGCGGTCGCGCGGCCGCTCGTCCACGACTCGGCGCAGTTTCCCGCCCTCGCTGCGCGGCAGGCTGCCGGGCGCCAGCAGCGTCACCTGCGCCGCGATCCCCAGCACGCCCCGCAGACGATCGGCGATGCGGTCCCGCAGAGCCGCCAGGGCCGGGGCCGGGCCGCCGCGGTCGAGCACACCGAGCGACGCCGCCGCCTCGGGCGCCGCTTCCACGCGAACTTCGAGCGAGTCGAGCGTCCGCTCGCGGGCGACCACCAGTTGATAATGGGGTGACAGCTCGGCGAACTGCACGACCACCGCTTCGACCTGCGAAGGAAAGACGTTGATGCCCCGGATGATCAGCATGTCGTCCGTCCGGCCCACGACGAGGGACATCCGGAGGTGCGTCCGGCCGCAGGCGCAGGGCGACGGATCGAGCGACGCGAGGTCGCCGCTGCGGTACCGGATGACAGGCAGGGCTTCCTTGGTGAGCGTCGTGAAGACCAGTTCGCCGACCTCGCCGGCGGCCACCGGCTCGCCGCTCCGGGGATCCACCGCTTCGACAAGAAAGTGATCTTCGAACACGTGCGACCCCCGCTGCGCTTCCACGCATTCGTTGCTCACGCCCGGACCGATCACCTCGCTCAGCCCGTAAATGTTCACCGCTTTGACGGGCAGTGCCCGCTCGATCTGCCGGCGCATCGCCTCCGTCCAGGGCTCCGCGCCAAGCACCGCGGCGCGCAGGTCGAGGCTCCGCGGGTCGATGCCCCGCGCGGCGGCCGCTTCGGCGAGCGTGAGCATGTACGAAGGCGTGCACGCGATGACCCGCGGGCGGAAGTCCTGCAGGAGCAGCACCTGCCGTTCGGTATTGCCGCCGGACACCGGCACCACGACCAGCCCCATCAACTCTGCGCCGTAGTGCATGCCGAGGCCGCCCGTGAACAGTCCGTACCCGTATGCGTTGTGGAACACGTCGCCCGGCCGGGCGCCGCTCGCCGCCAGGCACCGGGCGCACACCTCCGCCCACACCCCGAGATCCGCCCGCGTGTATCCGACGACGGTCGGCTTGCCCGTCGTGCCGGACGACGCGTGCACGCGTACGACCTGTTCCAGCGGGACGGCGAACAGGCCGAACGGATAGTGATCGCGGAGATCCGCCTTGCGGGTAAACGGCAGGCGCCGCAAGTCGTCCAGCGTGCGCACCTGCTCCGGCCGGACGCCCGCGCGGTCGAACGCCTCCCGGTAAAACGGGACACGCGCGTAGACACGTGCCACGAGGTCTCGCAGACGGTCGCGTTGGAGCGCGGCGAGTTCGGGACGCGGCATCGTCTCCGCCGCGCGGTTCCACATCATCCCGGGCCGGCTCCCGTGCTTACCATCCGGCCGCGCCTGCCGCCGGGGATGGCGCGCGCGCGCCGGCATCGCGCGGCAGACCGAGGCCCGCGGCGAGCGTCGTTGCGGCTCCCACGAACACCGGCAGAAAGGCCGCGGCCGGAATCCCGCTGATGTCCCAGGCCGCGCCCCCCACGAGCGGAAGCAGAAACGAGTAGCCGTAGCCGACCGCGAACATCCCCGCGGACAGACGGTGAACGTCGCGGTCTTCCACTAACAGCGGCGGCAGCGCGATCGTCAGCACGAGGCCGAACGCGGTGAAGAAACCAACGACGCCGGCGCCGAGCACCCAGAGCGGCGGTCCGATGATGAGAAACAGGGCCAGGCCGGCCGCGCTGCCGGCCGGGATGGCCAGTAGTGGCGCCCGCCGCCCGGTGATCAGGCGGGCCAGCGCCACCGCAAGCGCGGATGCGGGCAGCTGGCTGGCGTTGAGGGCCGTCAGGCAGGGCCCGATAAGGTCCGCCCGTCCCGCGGCACGCACGTAATCCGGAATGAACGCGTTGGTCCCGAAGTAGATGGTCCCCACACCGCCGAGCACGAGCCCCAGCCGCCACGTGTCCGCGGCGCGCCAATCCGGCCACCACGGCGTCGCGGGCCCCGATGCCGCATCGGGCAAACGGCCGCGTAGCGCGGCCATCACGAGCGCGGTGCCCAACGGCAGAATCGCCCACGCGGCAAGCGCGAGCGGCCAGTTGCCGCGCACAAGGGGAAGAAGCGGCAGCGTCAGCGCGGCGCTGAGGGTCTCGCCCACCAAGAGGCCGTTCACCGAGACGGCCGTCGCAAAGCCGATTCGATCCGGACACCAGCGGGCCACGAGCGCAGGGACGGCCGGCTGCATCACGGCGATCCCGGCGCCCATGATGAGGGTCATCGCAAACAGCATCGCGGCGGACGGACCTGCTCCGCGGAGCACCGATGCCACGGCGGCAACCACGAGGCCGAGGACCGCCGCGCGGCGGGCGCCCGCCCGCGCTATGAGTAGCGAGCCCGGCACCGCGGCGGCGGCGAGTACGAGGACCGGCAGACTCGTGAGCGCCCCCACGCCCGTCTCGCTGAGCCGGAGATCCCGATGGATCATGGTCAGCACGGGCGGCACCGCGAGCAGCGTCACCCGCAGGTCGATGCCGATGAGCCAGAGGACCGCAAGGCGGGCGAAGGTCGACCGCTCCGTGACGATGCGATCGGAGCCGGTCACCAGGGGTCGGAGTAGCGTTCTTCCTTCCAGGGGTCGCCACGAATGTGATACCCGTTCTGCTCCCAGAACCCCGGACGCTCTTCCCGGAGCAGTTCGAGGCCGCGTACCCACTTCGCGCTCTTCCAAAAATACAGACGCGGCACGACGAGGCGGCAGGGTCCGCCGTGCTCGGCCGCGAGCGGCCGCCCGTCGTGTGTGAACGCAAACAGCACGTCCGCCGCGGTGAGGTCATCGAGCCGGAGGTTCGTCGTGTAGCCGCCGTACGACTGTACCATGGCGAAGGCGGCGCCCGGACGGGGATGGGCGCGGGCGAGTACCTCCGCGGCGGGGACGCCTTCGAAGACGTTGTCGTAGCGAGACCATGCGGTCACGCAGTGGATGTCGCGACGGACGCTTGTGCGGGGCAGGGCTTGAAATTCGTCCCACGTCCACCGGCACGGGGTCTCAACCTCGCCCTCGACGGTGAAGGTCCAGGCCGCGAGATTGATGCGGGGCACGGCGCCGTAATTGAGCACCGGCCACTTCTGGGTGACGGACTGTCCGGGAGGCAGGCGCGGCACGCTCATGACAGTCGATGCTTCGGGCCGGGGTCCGGCCGCCCCTGGGCACAGGGACGGCGCCGCGCGCAAAACCCCGCGCGAGCAGGGCCCGCCGCGGGGTTCGCGGACGCGACGTCAGGCTTGGACTAAGGCTTGGCGGGACGCGCGCCTTCGGCGGGCGTGGACGGCAGCGACGCGCGCGCGGGAATCACGCTGCGCGCCGGCTCGGGCGGCGTTATGGTGATCGAGGCCAGTGTATCCGGTAACAGATAGGCGCCCTGGCCGTGCAGGCCGGCCTGCAGTTCGTGGACCAGCGCCGGCTGCTCCACCATTTGCGGCATCGAAACGCGCCGGTCGATCGACAGCGCGGCCGCGAGCCCCACCGCCTGCCCCTCTTCCATCGTGGTGGGCACCACGCGGCAGGACGCGGCGGCGGCGTAGGTGGCGGAAATGGACCGGCTGGCCATGAGCAGATTTGCCGTCCCGTACGGCACGAGCGAGCGGAACGGGATCGTGTAGACGAACCGCTTCGGTGCGTACGGGTTGAACTCGCCCATCTTGTACGGGTGGATGTCGATCGGGTAGCTGGCGACGCCGACGGCATCCCAGAACACCCGGCCGTTCACGATGTCGTTGGCGGTCAGCATGTACAATCCGCGGATGTGACGCGTCTCGCGGATGTAGAGATAGTCGGCCGTGCGCACAAGCGACGCCGTGGCGAACCCCGGCGCCATCTCCCGCAGGAAGGCCATGATCCGCGGCAGCTCCGTCTTCGCCCGGCGCATGCCCTCGTCCACCGACGCCGGGTTGGTGCCGTCGACGCCGAAGACCAGCAGGCCGTTGATGAGCACCGTGTGGTCGTTCTGCAGCCCGATGTTGAGGTCGTAGATCGCGATGTCGGGCTCCACGGGCTTGTACATCCGCATGATGGGCCCGTAGCCCCATACGTTGCCCTGGTACACGCCGCCGCGCCGCATGTGCTGCTCGCGCGTGCCGCTGACGTAGTTGACGACCTGCCGCCAGTTGACGCCGCTCACTTCGAACACGAGGGTCGCCGACATCATCGCGCGATCGATGCCCGAGTCCTCGCGGCCGATCGTGAACGGCGCGCCGGCCATCGCGGCGATGTCGCCGTCGTCCGTCGCATCGATGACCCGCCGCGCGCAGACCGTCTGGCGCTCGCCGAGCGATTTCTCGAAGACCACGCCGGTGACCCATGGACCGTTCATCAGGACGGCGACCGGCTTGCGGTGCAGCTTGAGGGTGATCGCCGGCTCCCGCCGGACTTCATCCATGAAGACGCGCTTCGCTGTTTGGACGTCGAAGGTCATGCCGAGCTGGCGATAGATGTCCCAAAAAACGCCGCGGGCAAGATGCTCGCCCGTGTGGCTGAAGTCCATGTCGAACATGTTGAGCATCGCGCCGGTGAGATCACCGCCAAGATACGGACGTGCTTCGGTCAAATAGACGGCCTGACCGGCCCGCGCCGCCGCGACGGCCGCCGCGACCCCCGCGGGTGTTCCCCCAACGACGAGGATCGGCGTGTGCACGTCGCACGAATCGGCCGCCGGCGCGGTCGAAGGCGATCCGGCCGCGACACGTCCTGGTGCGCCGCCCACCGATATCAGCGCGCACAATAAGATCGCGACGGCCGCCGTCAGACGGCCCCCGCGGTGCCACCCACACAACTGCCCTGCGCTCATTGCGTTCCCCCGACGCCACGGCTCACACCCCGGCCGCGGCGACCCCCTGTTCCTCCCACCAATACGTCATTATATCAGCATGTGTTCGCTCCACAATACAGCGAACAACGCAGGCCCGTGTAACATTGATGTGCTCTAGACACCGACCCCAGCACCGGCCGTGGCGCACGTCCGAACCGGGCCGCCCGCCGGACGGGGTCCAGACACCGGTGATTTCGCTTAAGTTTCCGGGAAGTTTGTCCTAACTATGAATTTCCCTACCGGGGCGACTTATGAACGTCCAGTTTCCTCCCGAGGTCGCTACGACCCCGCGGGCCGGCTCGCCGAGGTCAGCGGTTGGGGAGACGGCGGACGGATGAAGACGCGGCACAGCACGATGCTGAACTCGTACAGCAGCGCCATCGGGATCGCGACGAGGGTCATCGTGATCGGGCTCCAATCCGGCGTTCCGAAGACCGCGATCGCGGCGATGATCATGTACGCGATACGCCATTCCCGCCGCAGCGTCTGCGGCGAGACCAGCCCCAGCATGGCCAGCGACAGGATGACGAGGGGGGTCTCAAATGTCCCGCCGATGATCAGCAGAAAGAACAGCACATACGAAATGTAGGCGTTCGCGGTGAGCAGCACCTGAAACTGGCTGCCGGCCTGTGCGAGCAGCCAGTGGGTGCTGATCGGCAGCACGAAGACGTATCCGAACACCAGTCCGATCGCGAACAAAACGCCGGCGAGCAGCGCGAGCGGCACGGTCCGGCGCCGTTCCTTCTCCGTCAGCGCGGGCGAGATGAACGCGTACACCTGGTACATGAGCCACGGCATGCTCACGGCGAGTCCAAAGAGGAACGCGATCTTGACTTTCACGAGGAACGGCTCCAGCACGGTGAGCGTCGTCAGCTTCATATGGCCCGTCGGCCGCAGCAGCAGCGCGAGCAGCGGGTCGACGAAGATGAATCCCCCGAGGGTGGCGACGAGCAGACCGATGACGGCGCGGGTCAGACGAATGCGCAGTTCCTCGAGATGCTCGATGAGCGTCATCGGCTTGTCGCGCGGTGTATCGGAGCGTTCGTCCATCGTGCCGTCCGTCACAGCGTCGTGATAGCGTCGTGAGCCGGGCTCACTCAGTGTACCGTCAATCGGCGTCCCGCGCGAGTTGGGAGACCGTCACCAGCGCGTAGCCCCGCCGCCGGAGTTCCGCGATGATGGCCGGCAGCGCGCGCACCGTGTTGAGGGTGCCGTTGTGCATCAACACGATCGCCCCGGGCTCCGCGCGGGCGAGCACCCGTTCCACCACGATACGGGCCGGCGGTAGGGACCAGTCACCCGAATTTGAGGTCCACATCGCAAGCCCCAGCCCGAGCTGCCGCGCGTCCGCGGCGACCCCGGCCGTATAGTCTCCGCCGGGAGGCCGGAACCACCGCGCCGGTGAGCCTCCCGTCCGGCCGATCACATCCGCCGCGGAGCCGATCTCGCTCGCGGCGACGGCGTCGCCCACGGTGACCATATTGGGGTGGTGGTATGTGTGGTCCCCCACCTCGTTTCCGTCCGCGACCATGGCGCGCACCAAATAGGGATACGCGCGGACGTGCTCGCCGATCACGAAGAACGTGGCGTGGGCGCCGTAGCGCCGCAGGACCGCCAGCAGCAGCGGCGTCGCCAGCGGACTCGGCCCGTCGTCGAACGTCAAGGCGATCTCGCGGCGCCGCGGATTGCCGCGCCACAGCATGCGGCCGCTCGCGGCGCCGAACAGCAGGCCTTGGAGCCGCACCTTCGTATCGAGGATACGCTCCGGCAGCGTGCCCTGAAACCGCTCCGCGGACTCGTACGTCCGGTCCCCCGGCAGCAGCGGCGCCCGCATCCCGGCCGGAAGGTGAGGGTCGTGGGCAAGCGGCGTCTGCGCGACGAGCGCGCCTTCGACCAACTCGGGCGCCAGCCAGACATCCCCCGCCCCGGCCAGCGCCGTCCGCGCATCCACGGCGGCGGGCTGCCGGAGCAGCCGCGCGGCGTTGAGCCATGCGGTGAACGTCACGTCGGTGCGCCGGCCGTCAAACCGGCCCGGCAATTGGTAGTAGCCGGACAACGTGATGCGGTCGACGCGCCGGTCGGATCGCGCGGCCACGACGGCCAATGCCCGCGCGGTTCCAGCGGCTTCGCGCGCCATCCCCGGCGGCCCCGCGCCTGCGCGATCCATGCCGTAAACGAACCAGATCCACGCGAGGCGGGAGAGTTGCCCGTCCGGCAGTTTGGTCACCCCGTCGCTCGCCACCGTCACCTTGACGACGACCGGAGCAAGACCCTGCGTGACGAAGGCCTTCCAGATGTGCTTCTCTTCGCCGGAGATGCCGGGGCCGATAGGGTGCGTATCGTTCGTAATGTATGGCGAGACGGGCACGGGGGGGACACCGGGCCACGGCGCGGCCGGGGCCGGCTGCGGTTTCGCGGCCGCCTCCGCGACGCGCAGCGCCGGCGCGAGGAACTGCGACAGCCAGGCGACGATGCCCGCCGGCGCGCCGGACGTGGTTCCGGGGGGCACCGATGAACCGACGCGGACCAATTCGCTCGGCGCGAGGTCGCCAACCAGCGTCATCGAGATCCCATTGGTGTTCCAGTGAAGAACGGTGGCCACGCCGCGGACCTGCACGGTGCCGTCGGCCGCGCCGATGCGGACGTGCTGGCCGCCGGCGCCGCCGAGTTGCGCACCACGGCTCTCAAACAGCGTCAACGTCGCGACCCCGTCTGAAAACACGAAGGTCGCCGTGGGCGTGCCGCGGATCGTCACGACATTCAAGTGGACGATCTTGTAGCCCGGCGGCAGGTAGGCCGGCAGCTGAGGCGTGAAGGCGACGCGGTGCGCAATCTCCTCGATCGTGAGCGGCGCGCCGCCGGCCTGGGGCCGGCGCTGCTGGATCTGGGCGCCCGGCGGCGGCGACACCACGAATAGGTCCGGCGACAGCACCGGGTTCAGCTGCACGTTGAGGAACGCCGATGTCTCGCGCAGCGCCCCGGCGGGCCCGTAGCGCTCCAGCCGCAGGATGAGCCGCGTCTCCGTGTCGATCCACAATCGGAGGCGCGGCCGCCCGGGATGTTTGCCCTGGATCTCGACGATACGGGCCTGCCGGCCGGCGACACGATCGGCGCCGGCAAACCGCACATCGTAGTTTTCGGCCACCTGCGGGAGGATCTGCCGGGTCAGCGCGTCCTCATCGGTGCGGGACACCGGCCCTTCGATATATCGCCCGGCGCCCGGGACGAATTCGATCTGGCGGCCTCCGGAGATGACCACGATCCGGGCGGGCTGGTCGCCGGTCGCCAGATACTCGAGGCGCGTGCGGTCCGGCGCGTCGTGATACACGCGGACCTCGGACCCGCGCACGGTCTGTGCCCACACCGTGACGGTCTTGGTTCCGGCGTAACTGGTATAGCGGGACGCCACCGCGGCGGCCCTGAGCCACCCGATCGCTTCGTCTTCGCGGCCGCCGAAGATCGGGGGACCGCCGGGCCCCCCGAACGCGAGGCGGTCCGGCACAAAGGCGGCCAGCAGCGCGCAGACCGCCACGAGGGCGATCCGGCGTCGGTGACGGGACGTCATGTTACCGGGCGGCGGTGGACTCCGGGAGCGCCGTGTGGGCGATGACCGTTCTCGTCACGTCGTCGGTCAGGCGGTCGGAGGACAAGAGCAGATAGTCGTGCACATAGGCGTCGGGGTCGAACGACGTCCCGCGCGGGGCAAACACACCGGAGACCCATCCCATCGGCAGGCCCACGATGACGGCCAGCGTCGCGGCGGCCAGCGCGACGCGCACGGGCCGCGCGGCGGACGGCCCCGTCCACGCCGCCCACACGGACCCCCACAGCGACGTGCGCGGCATTCCCGCGGCCGCGTCCCGGGCGAGGCGCCAGTGGATGCGATCGACGAGGCCCGCCGGTGCGGCGGGATCCGGCAGCGCGCGCAGCAGCCCGCGCAGGGCCCGCAGTTCCTCGTACGCGCGGGCGCACGTCGCGCAGATCTCGAGGTGCGCCTGCACGCGCTCGAGGGCGGACGCCGGCAGCGCGCCGTCCAGATACGCCGAGAGGCGATCGCTTACGTGAGGGCTCACGGTCTTCCGCCTTTCAAGTACGGCCCGAGCGCCGTCCGCAGCGCTTCGCGTGCCCGATGCAGACGCGAGCGCACGGTGCCGACCGGACACGCCGCGGCGGCGGCGATTTCATCATACGAGAGCCCCTCGATGTCCGCAAGAACGACGACCGTGCGGAACTCGGGCGGCAGCCGGTCGAGCGCCGCCTGAATCGGCCCGTCGAGCTCATGCGCCTCCGTGAGGCGCTGAGGATCCGCCTGCGCATCGCCCAACCGCGTCAGCAGCGGGTCGCCGTCCATTCCGGCCGGAGCGTCGTACGAGACCTCGGGCCGCCGGCCGCGCCGGCGGATCCAGTCGATGTGCGTGCGCTGCATGATCCGGTACACCCACCGGTCGAAGTACGTCCCCGGCTGGTACCGGTCGAAGGCGCGAAATGCCTCCGCCACAGCTTCCTGCATGAGGTCTTCCGCGTCGTCCGCGTTACCGGCGAGGCGGTAGGCGACGCGGTAGATGCTGCGGAAATGGCGACCCAGCAGTTCCTCGAACGCGGCGAGACGGTGCGTGCCGCTCTCCGCGGCGGGCGCGCCTGCGTCCACCATTCCGCTCAGCGCCGATACGGCCTCGGCCACGTCTGGACCCCCGGAAACGGTCTCCTGTTTTGAAGCGTTGCCGTCGTCGTGAAAGTTCCGTTCAGGCACGCGCGGCTCCCGGTCCGGTCCCCTCGCGCGGCGCCGTGGAACCTCCCGGCCCCGAGCCGCGGGATACGCTGTCGCGCGTGTTTACCCGGTTCATCGCCGCCTCGAGGCCGTCGCTCACCACGGCGAGCGCGGCGTTGGCCGCCCGCTCGATCGCCTCATCGATGACCGTGCGTTCGTCCGGCGTAAACCGCTCGAGGACGAATGTTTCGGCTTCGACCCCGTCCGGCGGACGGCCGATGCCGATCCGCAGCCGCGGGAAGCCTTTCGTCCCGAGGTGCTCGATGACAGACCGGACGCCGTTGTGCCCCCCCGCTCCGTTGCCCGGCCGCAGCCGGAGCCGGCCGAGCGGCAGATCGAGATCGTCGTGGACGACGAGCAGGCCTTCCGGCCGCACGCGCCGCCGCCGCGCGACATCCGCGACGGCCTGGCCGCTCACGTTCATGTAGGTTTCCGGCGCGACCAACAGGACCCGGGCCCTGCCGAATTGCGCGCGCGCGGCTCGGGCCCACCCGTCGTCCGCGAGCCGCACACCGAGTTTGGCCGCCACGCGTTCCACGACGTCGCGCCCAAGATTGTGCCGCGTGCCGCGGTAGCGGCGCCCCGGATTCCCCAATCCGACGATGGCGATCATCGCGCGTCAAAAGGATGAAGGGCGCGGCCCAATCCCACGCCCCTCATACACCAGTGCACCCTCTCCGAGCATCTCCGACCGGACTAAGCAACGGCCGCAGGTCCCCGCACGGGGGCGTGCGCCGCCGTCGCCGGGACCGCGCTACTCCTTCTTCTCGGCCTTGGCGGGCTTGGCGTCCGCCTTGGCCGGCTTGGCCTCCGCTTTGGCGGGTTTGGCCTCGGCCTTCGCGGCCTTGGCGCCTTCCTCCGGGACCTCGCCCTCGGCGGGCGCCTTCCCGACCACCTCGGGTTCGGCGGCCGCTTCCGCCTCGGCCGCCGGCGCCGCCTCTTCCTCGGCCGCCGGGGCAACCACCGCCGCGAGCACTTCCTCGGGCGGCGTGAGAATCTCGATGCCGTCGCCGACCTTGAGGTCCCTGACGTGGAGCGAGTCGCCGACCTGCAGGCCGCTCACGTCGATCGTCAGCCGATCGGGAATCTGCGTCGGCAGGCAGCGCACCTCCACCTCACGCCGAAGTTGCTCCAGAATGCCGGTACCCGACGTGACTGCCTCCGGAGTGCCGCTCAGCATGACCGGGACGTTCACGTCGAGGGCCTCGGTCAGGCTGATGAGATGCAGGTCGACGTGCAGGATCTCCCGGCGAATGTGATCGCGCTGAATCTCCTCGATCATCACGGTCTCGGCCTGCGCCTCACCGTCCTGCGCGATGCGCAGATCGATGAGGGCGTTGCGTCCCGCGGTCCGGAGCGCCGACATGAGGTCCTTGCGGCCGACCGAGAGCGCCCGCGGCGACCGGCCGCGGCCGTAGACGACTGCCGGCACGAACCCCTCCCGGCGCGCCCGCCGGGCCCCGCCTTTTCCAATCCCCGTGCGCTCCTGCGCGCTCAGGCTCACGCGTTCCATTGCCCCTCGCCTCCCATACGTCTACTACGATCGCAGATTATACCATTCGAAGGGACGGCGCCGCTACGCGCGCGGCGTGCCGGCCGCTGGTCCGGCGATGGCCGGCGCCTCTGAAAATCTCGCCAGCGTGATCGAGGCGTCGGCAAGGAGGCGCTCCGCGGTCGGATCCGGATACGGCTCGTCGTACACGATGCGGACGAGGCCGGCGTTCACGATCATTTTGGCGCACGTCAGGCACGGCTGGTGCGTGCAGTAGATCGTCCCGCCCGCGATGCCGACGCCATGGTAGGCGGCCTGCACAATCGCGTTCTGCTCGGCGTGCAGGCAGAGACACGTGTCGAGGGACGTCCCGGACGACGCGTCCGAGGCGCAGCGGACGCATCCCCCTTCGCCGCAGTTCGGCAGTCCCCGCGGCGTGTCGTTGTAGCCGGTGCTCAGTACCATGCGGTCCTGCACGATGACGGCGCCGACATGCCGGCGCAGACACGTCGACCGTGTGGCCGCCAGATGCGCCAGGCTCATGAAGTACTCGTCCCACGACGGCCGGGTCATCTCAGCGGCGGGCCTCGACCGGCTCCGGATAGATGGGGAACGAGGCGCACAGCGCGCGCACCTCGTCGCGCACCCGCGCCTGCACCGCCTCGTCGTCGGGGGCGTCCAGCACCGCGTCGATCCAGCCCGCGATCGTCCGCATCTCCGCCTGCCGCATGCCGCGGGTCGTCAGCGCCGGCGTGCCGATCCGGATGCCGCTCGTCGTCATCGGCTTCTCCGGGTCGAACGGGATCATGTTCTTGTTGACGGCGATGTGCGCCGCGTCGAGCGCGCGCTCGGCTTTGCGGCCTGTCAGACGCTTGGCGCGGACGTCGAGGAGGACGAGGTGGTTGTCCGTGCCGCCGGACACGACGTGGTAGCCGCGTCGGACGAACTCGTCCGCCATCGCACGCGCGTTCTCGACGATGCGCGCGGCGTACGTCCGGAACTCCGGCTGCATCGCCTCTTTGAAGCAGACCGCCTTGGCGGCGACGCAGTGCATAAGCGGGCCTCCCTGGATGCCGGGGAACACCGCCTTGTCGATCGCCGCGGCGTGCCGCTCCTTCGAGAGGATCAATCCGCCGCGCGGGCCGCGCAGCGTCTTGTGCGTGGTGGAGGTCACCACATCCGCGTACGGGACTGGATCGGGATGCGCCTTGCCGGCGACGAGTCCGGCGAAGTGGGCCATGTCGACCATCATGACCGCGCCGGCGTCGTCGCAGATCGCCCGGATCGTCGCAAAGTCGAACTGCCGCGAGTACGCGGTCGCGCCGGAGACGACGACCTTCGGCCGGTGCTCGCGCGCCAGCCGCGCCAGCTCGTCGTAATCGATCCGCTCCGTCTCGGCGCTCACGCCGTAGGGGATGATGCGGTACAGCTGTCCGGAGAAGTTGACCGGGCTGCCGTGCGTGAGGTGCCCGCCGTGCGCGAGGTTCATCGCGAGGACGGAATCCCCCGGCTTGATAAAGGCGAAGTACGCCGCCATGTTGGCCTGCGCGCCGGCGTGGGGCTGCACGTTGGCGTGCTCGGCGCCGAACAACGCCCGCACGCGATCGATGGCGAGGCGCTCCGCGACGTCGACGAACTCGCAGCCGCCGTAGTAGCGCTTGCCCGGGTAGCCCTCGGCGTACTTGTTCGTCATGACGCTGCCGAGCGCTTCCAGCACGGCCCGGCTGACGTAGTTCTCCGATGCGACCAGGTTGACGTGATAGCGCTGCCGCTCGACGTCGTGCGCGATCGCGTCCGCGATTTCCGGATCGGTGCGGCGAAGCTCATCCATGATGCGTCACTCCTTCCCGGCCTCCCGGCCGGCCCCCGCTGCAGGTCCACACTTCGGTGACCCGGGCGGAATTCCTCAAGCGGGCAGCGCGACGGCGCCGGCGACCTCGCGCAACGCATCCGCCGCGACCGCGCCGGCGCGCACGATCAGCGGCGGCGTGCGGGTGACGTCGATGACCGTGGACGGATGTGCGCCCGGGCAGGCGCCGCCGTCCAGAATGAGGTCGACGTGGCCGCCAAGATCCATGCCGACTTCGATGGCGGTCACGGGTGGTGCCGCCCCGTGCGTGTTGGCGCTCGTGCCGGTCACCGGCATGCCGAGCGCACGGCACAGCGCCGCCGCGAGCACCGCGCCGGGCTGGCGCACCCCGATCGTCTCGCCGCTCCCGGTGAGGGGCGGCGGCAGATGCGGCGCCGCCCGGCAGACGATCGTGAGCGGACCGGGCCAAAACCGCGCCGCCAGCCGCAGCGCGATCTCGGGAATCTCCGAGACCACCATGCGCCATTGCCCCATGTCGGCGATGAAAACAGGCAGAGGATCGGTAGGCGGCCGCCGCTTCGCGGCGACCACCCGGGCCACGGCGGCCGCGTTGAGGGCGGCCGCACCAAGCGCGTAGTAGGTGTCGGTCGGAAATGCGACGAGCCCGCCGTCGAGGAGTGTCCGCACCGCCTGGCGCGGGACATCCTGGGACGCCGGATGAACGCCGAGCACCTGCATGGGGCGCGCGGGATGCCCTCGGATCACGATACGGTTCCCGGTTCGGCGCCGGCGCGGCCGCGCCCCCCGGACGCCGGCGGCGCCGCGGCGTCGCCGAGCGGCGGGCGGCGCGTCGCGGCAACCACGCGGTCCAGTCCTGCGTGATCGCGGACGATCCGCGCCGGGACAAACGCTCCCTCCCCGTCCATCAGCGCCGCCACGGCATGCGCCTGCCGTCCCAGCGCGGACGTCTCGACGGCGAGGAGCCCGCCCGGCCGCAGATGGGCGGCGGCCGCAGTGATGATGCGGCGGTGGACGGAAAGTCCGTCCGGCCCTCCGTCGAGCGCTCCACGCGGTTCGTGCTCACGGATCTCCCGCGCGAGCGCCGCCACGTCGTCCGTGGGCACGTACGGCGGGTTGGCGCAAATCGCATCGACGCTGCCGGCCGGCGCCGCGCCGTCGAGAGCGTCGAGCGCGTCCCCCCGCCGCCATGAGATGCGCCCGGCGAGACCCAGCCGCTCCGCGTTGGCTCGCGCGACGGCGAGCGCGTCCGCCGAGACGTCGGTCGCGATAATACGCGCGTCGGGCCTGAGGTGCGCGAGCGCCAGCGCGATCGCGCCGCTGCCGGTTCCCACATCCACGATGAGCGGCGCCGGTCGCGCGGCGAGCGCTGCGGCCGCCACCTCCACGAGCCGTTCCGTTTCCGGCCGCGGGATCAGGACCCGGGGATCAACCTCAAGCGTGAGGCCGTAGAATTCACACCGGCCGGTGAGATACGCGGACGGACACCCGTCCGCGCGGCGGGCGATCAGCGACGCGAACGCGGCCGCGGCCCCATCCCCGAGCGGCGCCGCGGGCCGAAGGAGCGTCTCTTCCCGTGTGAGTCCGGCGGCGTGGCGAAGCAGCAGATCGGCCTCCACCCACGCCTCGCGCGCATCCAGTCCGGCCGCGAGAAGCCGGCGGACCGCCCACGCGCGCGCTTCTTCGCGGGTGGAGTACGGCGCCCCGCGCAGGCGCGCACTCGCGACGCCGCTGCTTGGCCTCATTACCCGGCCGGCGCCGACAGACTTTCGAGGCGGTCCGCCGCGGCGAGCGCGTCGATGACGTCGTCGAGATTCCCGTCCAACACCCCCGGAAGATTGTGGACGGTCTTGCCGATGCGGTGGTCCGTCACGCGGTCTTGGGGGAAATTGTACGTCCGGATCTTCTCGCTGCGCTCGCCCGAGCCGACCTGCCGGCGCCGGGTTTCCGCGATCTCGGCACGCTGCTTCTCGATCGCCTGCTCGAGGAGGTGCGCCCGGAGGATGCGCATGGCCTTCTCGCGGTTCTGGTGCTGCGACCGCTCGTCCTGGCAGGCGATCACGAGGCCGGTGGGGAGATGGGTGATGCGCACCGCGGTTTCGACCTTGTTGACGTTCTGCCCGCCGGCCCCGCCGGCCCGGTACGTGTCGATCTGGAGTTCATCGGGCCGCACGACGACGTCGACTTCCTCCGCTTCGGGAAGAACCGCGACGGTCGCGGTCGAGGTGTGAATCCGGCCGCTCGCCTCGGTGGCCGGCACGCGCTGGACGCGATGGACGCCGCTCTCGTACTTCAGGCGGCTGTAGGCTCCGCGGCCTTCGACGCCGAGGACAACCTCCTTGAACCCCCCGAGCCCGGTGGGATTGCTCGACAGCACTTCGGAGCGCCAGCCGTGGCGCTCCGCGTACCGGCCGTACATCCGCGCGAGAGCCCCGGCGAACAGGGCCGCTTCTTCGCCGCCCGTTCCGGCGCGGATCTCGATGATGACGTCTCGTTCGTCGCGGGGATCGCGCGGTACCAGCAGCGCCTCGAGCCGCTGCTCGAGGGCGGCGCGCCGCGCCGTGAGCGCCGACCGCTCGGCCTCGGCCAGTGAACGCAGTTCGGGATCCGTCTCCGTGCGGAGCAGCTGCTCGGCGTCGTTCAGTTCGCGGGCGAGACGCCGGTACTCCGCGTAGGCTTCGACGACGTCGGCGAGGCCGGCGTGCTCGCGGGCAACACGGCGGTACTGCGCGGGATCACTCAGCACCGCGGGATTGGCGAGGGACCGGGTGAGCTCTTGGTAGCGGGATTCCTCCGCGGCGAGCCGGGCGAGGTATTCCTGACGCATTCAGCCCACCCGCGGAACCGGCGGCGCGGACGGCGCGACCGCCGGGGGTTTAGATGCGCAGGCCGTACTTCTTGGCAAACTTCTGGACGCGCCCTTCGGAGTCCACGAACTTGCGCTGCCCGGTGTAGAACGGATGGCACTTCGAGCAGATCTCGACTCGGATATTTTCGCGCGTAGAGCCGGTCGTGAACGTTTCGCCGCAGGCGCACGTGACGGTGGTCTGGCGGTAATGGGGATGGATGTCCTTTTTCATGGGTGAAACTCCTTGGCGTCTTCGATGGGCAGGCCGGAACGGCGCGGACCCGCGGTCAAAGAACAGCGCCCGCTATTTTATCACGGCGGGGCCGGTTGGCGCAAACGCCCCGAGCCGCGGTCGCCGCCGGACTTACGCGGACGTCAGTTGAGATACGGTGCCGGATCGATCGGCACGCCGTTGCGGCGGACCTCGAAGAACAGATGCGGACCGGTACTCCATCCCGAGTTGCCGATACGCCCGAGGAGCTGGCCCTGCGCCACATACTCGCCGGGACTCACAAGCGTTGCGGAGAGATGTGAATACGATGTCGCGAGACCGCCGTCGTGCCGCACCACAATGATGTGGCCGTACCCGCTCTTCCATCCGACAAACGTGACCACACCGGACCGCGCAGCGACCACAGGCGACCCATAGTGCGTGGCGATGTCCATGCCCGTGTGAAATTCGGAGCCGCCGAAGATCGGGTGCACGCGCCATCCAAACCGCGACGTCACGATGCCGCGCGACGGCCACAACATGGCCGCGGACGCGGCCGCACCGTCCCCGGCTGCCGGAGGCGCGGCGGTACCCTGTTCCGGCACCGGGGTCACCGGAACCGCGACGCTCGCCCGAACCGCCCGGGGGCGGGGCGCCGCGGTAACCCGGCGGGCCCGTCGAGGTGTGGCGGGTGCCGGCGTGCCGGCCGCGGGGATCGTCAGGATACGGCCGACGCGGAGGACGCTCGTCTTCGACAGATCATTTGCGGCCGCGAGCGCGTCCACGCGGACGCCCGCGGACGTCGCGATGTTCCACAACGTGTCACGCGCGGCGACCGTGTGTGTGGCGGATGAGTCTTCAATGGAAAGGGACAACTCGGACGCGTGCAGGCGGAGGATCACGGGCGGGTCCAGGACCGCAGCGTCCGACGCCGGCTCAATAGTCGGGGAGACTAATCGGCCAAGCGCCGACGGAATTCCCCCGCCGATCGGAATCGCGGGACGGGCGGTAAACTCACACGCGGCTGCGGCGCCGCACGCGGCACACAACAACGTCGCGGCCGCGCGCCTCCAAGAGATCGCCATCGGCCCTCCGGTGCGTTCGCTTGTCGATCAACACGCGGGGGCGCGACTATTGGCGGTCACGCGGCAATATGGTCGCCGGCGGGTTTCGGGTCCCTACGGGCCTGCACAATTGACGCCGGCGGCCAAACAGGATATCCGAGGTGCCCCCCGCTTGGTTTGGCCGGGGCGGAGCGGATTCCTGCCGCGAGCCGGGCTACGTGTCCTCTTCGGCGCTCTTGATGATCGACCGCAGGAAGCCCTGGTTGTTGGGCGTTTTGCGCAGACGGTCGAGGATCAACTCCGTCATGGCGACCGTGTCCAGCGACTCGAGGCTCTTGCGCAGGACCCAGACCTTCCGCAGCTCCTCGTCCGTGAGCAGGAGTTCCTCGCGCCGCGTCCCGGACAGCTTGATGTCGATCGCCGGGAAGGTCCGCCGCTCCTGCAGTTTGCGGTTGAGGTGCAGTTCCATGTTGCCGGTGCCCTTGAACTCTTCGTAGATGACGTCGTCCATGCGGCTGCCGGTGTCGATGAGCGCCGTGGCCACGATGGTGATGCTGCCGCCCTCTTCGATCTTGCGCGCCGCCCCGAAGAACCGCTTGGGGCGGTGCAGCGCCGCGGGGTCGAGACCGCCGGAGAGGGTCCGGCCGCTTGGCGGAATGACGAGGTTGTTCGCCCGCGAGAACCGGGTGAGGCTGTCCAGCAGGACGACGACGTCGCGGCCGCCCTCAACGAGGCGCTTCGCGCGCTCGAGCACGAGGTCGGCCACCTGCACGTGCTCTTCCGGCGGCCGGTCGAACGTGGAGGCCACGACCTCCGCCTCGACGGAGCGGCGCATGTCGGTCACTTCCTCCGGCCGCTCGTCGAGGAGCAGCACCATCAGGTAGACCTCCTGATGGTTCTGCACGACGCTCTGGCCGATCTTCTTCAGCAGCGTCGTCTTGCCGGCTTTGGGCGGCGAGACGATCATGGCGCGCTGGCCTTTGCCGATGGGCGCGAAGAGGTCGACGATCCGGACTGTAAGGTCGCTCTGCGGCAGTTCGAGTTTGAGCCGCTCGTGCGGAAAGACGGGTGTCAGTTTCTCGAAATCCGGCCTGGACCGCGCCTGCTCGGGGTCGAGGCCGTTGACGGCTTCGACCCGCAGCAGCGCGTAGTATTTCTCGTTGTCCTTGGGCGCGCGAACCTGGCCCAGCACCTCGTCGCCGACGCGGAGGCCGAACCGCTTGATCTGCGAGGGTGAGACGTAGATGTCCTCGGATCCGGGCAGGTAGCCGCTGGTGCGAAGGAACCCGTACCCCTCCTGCATGATCTCGAGGATGCCCGAGCGGAACATCAGTCCGCTCTGCTCGGTTTGGGCTTGCAAGATCTTCATGATCAGCTCCTGTTTACGGTAGCGTCGAAAGTTCTGGATGTTCAGTTCTTTGGCGAGGTCCTGCAGCTCGTTGAGACTTTTGACCTCCAGCTCTGCGATCGCCATGCCCGCCACCTCCAGACCCGCGCCGGCGCCTACGGACCGCCCGGCGTGCCCCCGCCGCCGTTGGCGCGGCTCGCCGATCGCGGCCCGGCCGAAGGGGCCGCGGGCTTACGGACCGGTGGCTTCGATGTACCCGGCGCGACCCCGCGGGCCTGTCAACAACAGCAGAATTTGGTCGTTCGCCTTGAGATCGGCCGGCGGCACGGGCTTGTCATTGCGGTAGACGGCAACCTGTGGGGTCAGGGCGTAGCTGGTCACCGCCTTCTGCGGGTTGGCGACGGTGATATTGTCCTTGTCCACCGCCGCCAGTGTGCCCCTGACCCAGTTGAAGCGGTTCTGTGCGTCCATGATCGCCGCGAGCGCGCCCGCCGCTTCCGCGCGTGTCGTGGGCGCGTTGGGCCGGAACGCGCCGTTCGTCATCGCGAGCATCTTGTGGTCGATCGCCGTCGCGACGTATCCGCGCAGCTGCGGCGGCACGTCGGCGGCGTCGCTCGCCGCGAGCTGTGCCTGCGACTTTTGTGTCGCCTCGCCCTGCAGCCCCATCGCCCGGACGAGCAGCGCCGCGAACTCCGCGCGGGTGACCTGCGCCGCCGGGCGGAACGTGTTGTCCGGGAATGCTGTTAGGATACCCTTTTGGAATTCCAGACTCACGATGACGGGCTTCTCCTTCAGGGGAAAGATCGCCGTGATCGTATAGGTGCCCGGCCCGACGAGACGGCTGTCCTGGTCCTTCTGCAACCAGCGGGTGTTGAAAGTCATCGACTTGCCGGCCGCCAGGAACAGGGGGGCGGGATTGGGCACAAATGTCTGACCGAGGGACCACCGGGCGAGCTCATCGCTGCCGCGCTTGATGACAAAGTCGTAGTACTGCGTCGTCGGAAATTCGAACTTCATGTCTTCCTTGCCGGTGTTCGCGATCGTGAACGTCAGGTCGACCGGATCGTCGATACCGTACACGCCCTTATCGGTGGTCAGCGTGTACGCGACGTTGTCCTGCGTCACCTGCGCCTTTTGCTGCGACGCCGCCCCGGTATTCAAGAGCGCCGCGATCGTCGGGCGAACGGCCTCGGGGATCTCCGCGAGGTCCTTGAAGTTCGGGATCGTTCCGCTGCCGGTCACGTCCAGTCCGCGCGCGAGCGCCTCGACCACCGTGAGACGCGTGATCGGCTGGTCGGGTTTGAAGGTCCCGTCGGGATTGCCGCGGAGTACGCCGACCACCGACAGCTTCTCGATGGCCCGCGCGTAGGGACTCGCCGCGGTGTCCGAGTACAGCGCCGCGGCCGCAACACCCGCCAGGGCACATACCGTGACGGCGGCGACCGCCGCGGTTGCAAACCGCTGCGTAATCGTAATGGCCATGCTTCGTGTCATCGTTCTCCTCCCCCCAACGTGCCCCGAAGCGCGACTCCAAAGACCCTATCCGCCGTCCGCCGCGGATACGCGGACGGGGGCGCCGGGCCGGACGTACGAATCCGGCGACCGCCGCGGAGACCAAAGCGTACCGCCGGCTGGTGAGGTCGGCACACGTGGGTCGGTCATCGCGATCGGATAAAGCGCGGACGGACCATTGCGCGTCGCGCCGCGTATTCGCCGTACGGCCATGTTCTCCTCCCCACCCATTTCGCGCGCCACGCCGGACACCGCAGGGCTGGGCCGGCGCCTACAGCCGCTCGACCGCCGCGACACCGATGAGTTCGAGCGTGTTCCGCAGCACCCGCCGGGCCGCGTCCACCAGGACCACCCGGGCCGCGGTCAGCCCCGGGTTGTCGGTGAGCACCCGGCACTGTCCGTAGAATACGTGAAACGCCTCAGCAAGTTCACGCGCGTACGCGCATAACCGCTGCGGCTCGCGGCGCATTCCCGCAGCATAGACCACGTCGGGCATCGCGATGATCCGTCTGGCGAGACTCCACTCCTCGGGCGCTTCGAGCGGGGAGAGGTCGGTGGTGCCGGCGTCCGGTATCGGCACGCCGAGCCGCTCGGCTTCACGGAGGATGCTGGCGATCCGGGCGTGAGCGTACTGTACATAGTATACAGGGTTTTCGGCGCTCTGGCGCGTCGCCAGGGCGAAATCGAAGTCCATCGGGACGGACGGGCTCGTCATCACAAAGAAGAACCGCGCCGCGTCCCGTCCGACCGCTTCCAGCAGCCCGCCGAGCGTAATGAACTCGCCTCGGCGTTTGCTCATCCGCACGGCCTCGCCCTCGTTGCGCAGCCGCACGTGTTGGTAGATGATCACCTCGAATGTATCGGGGTCATGCCCCAGCGCCTGCAGCCCCCCGCGGACGCGGGCGATGTCGCCGATGTGATCGACGCCCCACACGTCGATGAGGTGCTCGAACCCCCGCGCGTACTTGTCGAGATGGTACGGGATGTCCGCCGCGAAGTACGTCGGCCGCCCGTCGCGCCGGACGACCACGCGGTCCTTGTCGTCGCCGAACTGCGTCGACCGGAACCACAACGCCCCGTCCTGCTCGTAGACGACGCCGCGGCGCCGCAGCTCGTCCAGACATCGCTCGACCGCGCCGCTCTCGTGCAGCGCTCGCTCGCTGAACCACCGGTCGAACGTGATCCCAAACGCCTCCAGCGTCGCCCGGATCTCCTCGCGCATCAGGCGGAGCGCCGTATCGCGGATGACCGGCAGCCGCTCATCCGGGGGACGGTCGGCGAGCCGCGGCCCGTGCTCGTCGACCAGCCGCGCCGCGATGTCCCGCACGTAGTCGCCCTGGTAGCCGTCCTCCGGAAAGGCGGCGGGGCGTCCCAGGAGTTCCAGGTAGCGCGCCTCGACGGAGCGCGCGAGCGTTTCCACCTGTCCGCCGTAGTCGTTGAGGTAGTATTCTCGCGCGACCGCGTACCCGAGCGCCTCGAGCAGCCGCGCCACGGTCTCGCCGACGGCGCCGTTGCGTCCGGTGCCGACGTGCAGCGGACCGGTCGGATTCGCGCTGACGTACTCGACGAGCACGCGGCGGCCGCCGCCCGCGTCGGTGCCCCCGAAGCGCCGGTCTTCGCGGTGCACGCGCCGGAGCCACCGGTGGACGAAGGCCGGGGCAAGATGCAAATTGAGGAAGCCGGGCCCGGCGATCTCGACCGCGCGGAGGTCGTCGGAGGGAACCGCCAGGTGCCGCCGGATCGCCGCGGCCACGTCCCGCGGCGGACGTCCCAGGGTCCCGGCCAGCACGAGCGCGGCATTCGCCGCGTAGTCGCCGTGGCGCGGATCGCGCGGCGGCTCCACCTCAAACGCCGGCAGCGCGGCCGGCGGTGCGGGGATGTCCCCGGCGGCCTCCGCGCGCCCGATCGCATCGGCGACGAGGCGTCGCAGTTCCTGGGTGACCACTTACAGCCGGATTTCGCCCACGCGGCTCGGTTCGTGAATGTGGATCGTATCGATGAAACGGACCTGCCGGGTCTGGGCGGTCATGACGATCGAATGCGTGCGGACGCCTCCGCCGAAGAAGCGGACGCCTCGGAACAGTTCACCGTCCGTGATGCCGGTCGCCGCGAACAGCAGATTGCCGCCCGGGCAGAGTTCTTCCGTCCGGAAAATGCGCTCGGGATCACTGATCCCCATTTCGCGGGCGCGCAGGCGCTCCCCGTCGTTGCGGTACCAGAACCGTCCCTGAATCTCCCCGCCGAGACAGCGCAGCGCGGCCGCCGTAAGGACGCCCTCCGGGGCGCCCCCGATCCCCATGACGGCGTGCACCGCCGTCCCCGACACGGCGGCGGAGATCGCCGGCGCCACGTCGCCGTCGGAAATGAGTTTGATGCGCGCGCCGGCCGCGCGCACCGCGGCGATCAGGTCGGCGTGGCGCGGGCGGTTCAGGATAACGACGGTGATGTCTTCGATCCGCCGGCGCAGGGCTTCGGCGAGGACCTGGAGGTTCCGTTCCGGCGGCCAGCGCAGGTCCACCTTGCCGGCGGCCTGCGGAGGGACGACCAGTTTCTCCATATATATGTCGGGCGCCTGTAAGATCCCGCCGCGCTCGGCGACGGCGAGCATGGCGATCGCGTTGGGCAGGCCGTTGGCGACCAGGTTCGTCCCCTCGACCGGATCGACGGCGATGTCGACCGCGAGTCCCTTGCCGGCCCCGACATCCTCGCCGATGAAGAGCATCGGAGCCTGATCCCGCTCGCCCTCGCCGATCACCACGCGGCCGTGAATCGGCAGGTCGGCGAGCATCTCACGCATCGCCGTCACCGCGGCCTGGTCGGTGCGGGTGGTGTCGCCTTCGCCCATGTGGCGGCCCGCCGCGATGGCGGCGGCCTCCGTCACCTTGACGACATCGAGGACGAGCGTCTGCTCCATGGGCGTCCTCCCGTGCGCGGCGGTCAGAGTCGCCGGTTTACTTGGGCTCGGCCGGCCGCGCCGCCAGAACCACCGGCACCTTGCGGGTGGTTTGGCCGTGCACGACCGTGAGCATCACGGTGTCGCCGATCTTCTTGTTGATGACGGCCCGTACGAAATCACTCCACGTAGCGACGGATTCGTTGCCCACGGCGGTCACGATGTCGCCGGAGGCGATGCCCGCTTTGGACGCCGGGGAACCGGGCTCTACGCTGCGCACGACCACGCCGTGCTGGGCGCTGAGGTTGTAGGCCTGCGCCGTCTGCGCGTCGACGTCGCCGCCGTAGACGACGCCCACCCAAGGCCGGATGATGCGGCCCTGCGCGATGAGTTGCTGCATCTCCGACCGCGCGAGGTCGCTCGGAATCGCGAAACCGATGCCCTGGGCATTCGGGATGATCGCGGTATTAATCCCAATGACGTTCCCCGCGCTGTCCACGAGCGCGCCGCCGCTGTTCCCGGGATTGATGAGCGCGGAGGTCTGGATTAGATTCTCCACGATCAGATTGGGCAGCTGGATGTTGCGGTTGAGGGCGCTGATGACGCCGGTCGTGACCGTGCTCCCCAGCCCGAACGGATTGCCGATCGCGATCGCGAGCTGCCCGACTTGGAGATTGCCGCTCGACCCCAGCTGCGCGGCGGGCAGCGTCTCGGGGGATGAGACTTTGATCACCGCCAGATCCGCGATCTGGTCGGTCCCCACCACCTTGCCGGTCAGCACCTTGCCGCTGAGCATCGTCACCTTGATGGTCTGCGCGCCCTGAACGACGTGGTTGTTGGTCAGGATGTATCCGTCCGGCCGCACGATCACGCCGGAGCCGGCGCCCTGCTGCGGGAACACCCCGAACATCGTCTGGACTTGGGCCTCCGTGTCGATGTTGACCACAGACGGCCGCACGCGCTTCACGACGCTGATAACGTCGCTCTCGTCCGGGGTCAGGCCCGTCCGCGGAGCGGGGGCGGTGACGGGGGGAGCCGGAGCGGGCGCGGAGGCCGCGGGAGGGTTGGAAGGCGGCGGCGCCGCCTGGGGCTGCGGCGCGGGCGGTCGCGGGGCCGGCTGGCCCGAGAAGACGGGATGGAAGTACTGAGGCAAGATGACGGCGCCGAGGGCGGCGCCGACGACCACGGCGGCCAGCACGATCGCGACCACTGCCGCGTAGCCGAGACGGCGCCGGCGCGGCGCGCTCGGAGCATCATTCAACATCCTGGGTCCCTCCTGACCGTCACGGCATTTCCATTATAACACCCGCGTGCGGGAACACCCGCTGCCCCCGCGGACGCCGTCGAGCACGTGTTTGCCGCATCAACTAGGGTGCGGTATAATCGCGCCGTGGCGACGCCGTCGGGGGTTCGGGCCGTCCCGTGCTGAACTGGTTGAGCCGGCCAAAGGTCGCCTCCTCGGGACGGCGGGAGATCCCCGCGGGCCTCTGGATCAAGTGTCCCCGCTGCGCAGGCCTGATCTACCGGCGCGAACTCGAACGCGCCTACCGCGTCTGCCCCAAATGCGGTTACCACCACCGGCTGTCCGCCGGAGAGCGCCTCGCGCTGGTCCTGGACGCCGGCTCCTTTCAGGAGTTTGACGGTTACCTCACCGCCGAGGACCCCCTGCAGTTCGTCGACGAGACGCCGTACCCGCGGCGGATCGACGAGGCCCAGCGGCGCACGTCGATGCCGGAGGCTGTGCTGACGGGCACCGGCACGATCGAAGGCGCGAGGCTGGTGGCCGCGGCGATGGAGTTTGCGTTTCTCGGCGGCAGCATGGGCTCCGTCGTGGGCGAGAAGATCGCACGGGCGGCCGAACACGCGGCGGCGGCGCGGGTGCCGCTCGTGGTCTTCGCCGCCTCGGGCGGCGCGCGCATGCAGGAAGGGACCCTCTCGCTCATGCAGATGGCGAAGACGAGCGTGGCGCTCGCGCGCCTGGCCGACGGCGGCGTCGCGTTTATCTCGGTGCTGTGCGATCCGACGACCGGCGGGGTGGCGGCGAGCTTCGCCTTCCAAGGCGACATCGTGCTCGCCGAACCCGGCGCGCTGATCGGGTTCGCCGGGCGCCGCGTGATTGAACAGACGATCCGCCAGAAACTCCCGGACGGATTTCAGACCTCGGAGTTCGTCTTCGAGCACGGCCTTATCGACATGATTGTGCCGCGGGCCGAACTCCGGCCGGTCCTCGCCCGGCTGCTGCGTCTATGCGGCGCGACGGTGGATCCGGCGCGGCAGGACGGACAGGCGGCGGCCGGCTGGACGGCGGACGAACTCGTCAAGGCCGACGAGACCGCGGTGGACGGGCCGACCGGTGTCTGAGGTTCCGCGGCGTCCTGCGCGCCGCCAGGCGCCGGCGGACGCGGCGGTAACGCCCGGCCGCGCGAACTTTGACCGTCCGGCCGGGAGCGGCACGCGGGGCCGCGCCTCCTCAGGCGATGCGCTCGAGCGCGACCTCGCGGAAGTCGAGCGGCAGATTCGCGAACTGCGCAAGATCACGAACGAGCAGCGCATGGATCTCAACGCGCAGATCGCAGTCCTCGAGACCCGCGCTCAGGAGCTTCGCGAAGCGATCGCCCGTGACCCGACGCCGTGGCAGACGGTCCAGCTGGCCCGCCATTCGGAGCGGCCGAAGATCGGCGACTACGTCGCCGGGCTCGCGAAGGACTTCGTGGAGCTGCACGGCGACCGGCTGTGCCGCGACGACCCCGCGGTCGTCGCCGGGTTCGGCTGGATTGAGACACCCGCCGGTCCCCGGGCCGCCGCCGTCATCGGCCACGCCAAAGGCCGGGACACGCGCGAGAACATCGCCCGCAACTTCGGGATGCCGAATCCCGAAGGCTACCGCAAAGCGGTGCGCGTCATGAAACTCGCCGAGAAGCTCCGGTGTCCCGTCGTCACGCTGATCGATACCCCCGGCGCGTATCCCGGCAAGGAAGCGGAAGAGCGCGGCCAGAGCGAGGCGATCGCGCGCGCGCTGCTCGAGATGGCGCGCCTCCGGACCCCGATCGTGAGCGTCATCACCGGTGAAGGCGGGAGCGGAGGGGCGCTCGCCATCGGGATCGGCGACGCGGTCCTCATGCTGCAGCATGCCGTCTACTCCGTCATCTCCCCGGAGGGCTGCGCCGCGATCCTCTGGCGGGACGGCGCGCGGGCCCGCGAGGCGGCCGCGGCGCTGCGGATCACGGCGCGCGACCTGGCCGGCTTCGGTGTCGTGGACGAGATCATCACGGAGCCCCCGGGCGGCGCGCACGCCAATCCGGGCGCTGCGGTGAACGCCGTGGCGGACGCGGTCAGGCGGCGGGTGGGCGCGCTGCTGGAGCGCCCCCTGGAGGAGCTGCTCGCGGCGCGCTACGACAAGTTCCGCCGGATGGGACGCGTCCGTGAGATGGACGTGCCCGCGCCGGCGGCAATCGGCCCCGCGCCGGCGGGGGGCGCGCCCGCCGCGCCGTCGTAACGCTGAGCCCCCGGGCCCCCCGGCCGGCCCCGGACTGACGGGAGGCATAATGGACGAGCAGGAACGGCTCGACCTCGACGAGATCCGCGCCATTATTCGCCTGGCCACCGAAGCCGACATCGCCGAACTCGTCGTCGAAGCCCCCCACGTGAAAGTCCACGTGAAGAAGGCCGCGGGCGCGGCGGGCGGTCCGGGCGCCATTCAGGGCACGGCCGCGACGGGTGCGGGAGCGGCGGCCGGCGCGGGCGGCGGCGGCCAGGCCGCTCTCGACGGTGCCGGCACGCTGGGGACCCGACCCCGAGACGAGGCGGCGTCGCGCTATGTCCCCATCATCGCGCCGATGGTGGGCACGTTTTACCGGGCGCCGAAACCGGATGCCCCGCCCTTCGTCGCGGAAGGCGACATCGTGCAGAGCGGCCAGACGGTCTGCGTGCTCGAAGCGATGAAGATGTTCAACGAAATCCCGAGCGAAGTCGCGGGCCGCATCGTGCGGGTGCTGGCCGAGAATGGCGCGCCGGTGGAATACGGGCAACCGCTGTTTCTGGTCGACCCGGCCTCGGCGCCGCCCGCGGCGTGATCGCGCACCGGCGTCCCGGCTGAGCGGCCGCCTCCCCGGCGCGGATGTTCAGGAAGGTCCTCATCGCCAACCGCGGCGAGATCGCCGTCCGCGTCATTCGCGCCTGCCGCGAACTCGGAATACGGACGGTGGCCATCTATTCGGACGCCGACCGGGACGCGCTCCACGTACACATGGCGGACGAAGCGTTCTGCGTGGGGCCGGCGCCAAGCCGCGACAGTTACCTCAACGTGCCCAACATCATGAGCACCGCCGAACTGCTCAACGTCGACGCGATCCATCCCGGCTACGGATTCCTCGCCGAAAACGCCCATTTCGCCGAGATCTGCCGTGACTGCAAGATCACGTTCATCGGCCCTTCCCCCGAAGCGATCGCCAAGATGGGTAACAAATCGCAGGCCCGGGACCTCGTGCGCAAAGCCGGCGTGCCGATCATCCCCGGGAGCTTCGGCCCCGTCCGCGACGAAGCCGGGGCAATCGCCACCGCCCGCGCGATCGGTTTCCCGCTGATCATCAAGGCCGCAGCCGGCGGGGGCGGCCGCGGGATGCGGGTCGTCCATACCGCCGGCGACGTCCGCGGGGCGCTCGCCGCCGCGCACGCCGAGGCCGAAGCCGCGTTCGGCGACGGCGCGCTCTACGTCGAGAAGTATCTCGAAGAACCGCGGCACGTGGAGGTCCAGATTCTCGCCGACGGCCGCGGCACCACGGTGGCGCTCGGCGAGCGCGACTGCTCGGTGCAGCGCCGCCACCAGAAATTGATCGAGGAAGCGCCCTCACCCGGCGTCGGCACGCGACTGAGGCGCGCCCTGTTCCGGGCCGCGGTCCGGACCGCGGAAACCGTGGGCTATGCCAACGCCGGCACGGTCGAATTCCTCGTGGACGGCAGCGAGCGGTTCTTCTTCATGGAGATGAACACGCGCGTCCAGGTCGAGCATCCCGTCACCGAAATGGTCACCGATGTGGACATCGTCAAGGAACAGATCCGCATCGCCGCCGGGGAACGGCTGAGCGTGCCCCGGGACGTCGAGCCGCGCGGGCACGCGATCGAGTGCCGGGTCAACGCCGAGGATCCGGCGCGGGAATTCCTGCCGTCGCCGGGCCCGATCACCGTATTTCTCCCGCCGGGCGGGCCCGGGGTGCGCGTCGACACCCACGCCTTCGCCGGCTACACGATCCCGCCGTACTACGACTCACTCGTGGCCAAGGTCATCGCCTGGGGACGCGACCGCGACGAGTCGATTGCCCGCATGACGCGTGCGCTGAGGGAATTCGAAGTCGGCGGCATCAAGACGACGATCCCCTTCCACCTCGCCGTGCTCGACAACGCCTTCTTCCGCCGCGGCGAAGTCTACGTGAACTTTGTGCGGCGGCGGATGGATCTCGCCGCCATCCGCGCCTAGCCCACGCACTGTCCGCGCCGCCCGACCGGCCTAAACAGACCGAAGCGGGGGCATATAGACGCTGCTCGAATCGGGCACCGGGCGGAGGCGCAGATGCGTTACCGTAACGTGTGTGCGATCGGTCTGAGCGCGCTCGCGGGCGTGATCATCGCGGCGAGCACGGCGGCGCGGGCCGAACTGCCGCCCCTGCCGCAGTCGGTCGCCGACTCCCAGCGCCGGTTTGCGATGAACTTCCCGAGCGATTGGGAGGTCGTGACGCAGGCGCAGAGCATGGTCGCGCTGCTCGGCGCGGGCCCGCTCAATGCCGGCAGCCGGCCGACGATCAACGTGGTCACCGAGTCACTGGCGGGCCCCATGTCGCCCCAGGCGTACGCGGCAGCGGCGCAGCGTCTCGCCAGCGTCACGCTGCACAACTATGCGGTTATCCAGGAATCGAACGCCGCGGTGCAGGGACGGCCCGCCTATTACCGGTACATGACGTGGGAAATGAATACCGGGGTGACCCTCTACCAACTGCAGGTGTTCTTCACGGAGGGGCTGACCGGATTCGTGATTACCGGGAGCACGATCAACGAACCCGAGCGTGTGCTCCGCGACATGCCGCTCATCACCCGGATCATCGAGACCTTCCGGGTCGCGCAGGCGCCGCCCACCAACTAGGTCACCCGCCGGACGGGCCCTCGCGTCCGCGCGCCGCCGCGCCCAGGTACCGGCGGAGGCTCTGCTCGCCGCTCGCCATCATCACCCTGTGGTTCCACGCAAAGAGCGTCTTGAGTAGCGGGCCAGCGCATTCAGCAGCGGCTTCGGCGACAAACCACTCCTCAGAGAAATAGTAGCCCCGCAGTCCCCGCGGCGCCGCCCACCTCTCGACGCCAAAGGAACGGCGGGGTGCCGGCACGAACGGGGCCGCGACAACGACGGGGGAGCTCACATGGGTGGCATCGCAGTTGGCGTCCTGATCATCCTCGTGATCATCTTGTGGAACGGCATCAAGATCGTGCGCGAGTACCAGCGGCTGGTCGTGTTTCGTCTCGGCCGGAGCATGGGCGCGCGGGGACCCGGCGTGATCTTCTTGATTCCGATCTCGGACAAGGCGGTGTGGGTCGACCTGCGCGAAGTGTTTCTCGAGATCCCGGCGCAAACGTGCATCACGAAGGACAACGCGCCGATCTCGATCGACTTCCTCATCTACTGGAAAGTGGTTGATCCCTCCCTCAGCGTGATCCAGGTAGGCAACTTCGCCGGCGCCGCCCAGGGTATCGCGACGACGGGCCTGCGCGCCGTGATCGGCGACATCATCCTCGACGACGTACTCGCCAAGCGCGACCAGATCAACCAGGTGCTGCGCACGAAACTCGATGAAGCGACCGAGCGCTGGGGCGTCAAGGTCACCACGGTCGAGATCCGCGAGATCACCCCGCCGAAGGACGTGCAGGAAGCGATGACCCGCCAGATGTCGGCGGAGCGCAGTCGACGCGCGCTCGTAACCGAGGCGGACGGCAAGAAACAGGCGGCGATTACGATCGCGGAAGGCGAGAAACAGGCGGCGATCCTCAAGGCGGAGGGCGACCGGCAGGCCGCCATTCTGCGCGCCGAGGGGTTCTCGCTCGCGCTTGACAAGATCTTCAGCGTCGCCAAGAACGTCGACTCGAACACCATGAGCCTGCAGTATCTCGATGCGCTCAAGACGCTCGGGATGAGCGCCTCGACGAAGTTCATCTTCCCGATGGAGTTCGCCCGGTTTCTCCAGCCGTTCGTCAGTCCTGGGGCGAAGGGAGACGGCGGGGGCCGGTAAGGCCGGCACCCGTAACACGTGACGGCCGGGGCACTCGCCCCGGCCGTCTTCGCTCGTTAAACCGCGACGATATGCTCGACCTTCACCGTGATCGTCGGCCGCACCCGCTGAGACGACACGTCCGGCAGTTCCCGGAGATCATCCCGCAGGTCCGGCACGGAGCCGAACCGGCGTCTTCCAGATTCTCTTTCTTACGGAATCCGCTGCGCCCGAATAAACATCTGAGGGGGCCCGTAGTTGCCTTGGTCGTTGAACGCCACAACGTTCGGCCCTTGAAACTGAAAGTACGATACGATCCAGCGCCCCACATATGGCATATAGGGTTCGCACCAGCCTCCAAGGCATTGATGAGGTTCGTACCGCTGGATGATTGATTGAATCGCCGACCGTCCGGGGAGGAACCGATAGACTCCCCACTCTTGAAAAATCGCGCCGCCTGTTCCAACAGAACGTGGGAAGAGTTTCCGATACAGTGCGCCGTTCGCCCTGAACTGTACGTATCCGACCCCCTGCACTCTACCGGTCGCATCCGTGATGCGCGTACTCCAAATGCCGACCAATGGATTCAGTTGTTGCGCTCCGACGAAAACAGTCTGGGCGATGAGCACCGTCAAGGCCGCCGCCATCACCAAGATGGCCTTAATCAACCCAGGACGCCCCCCCCGCGGTGCAGGTCCTAGAACAGTTCTACGGTGGCGGCGGGTCGACCGTCGGGGGCCGGTAGCAAAACGGGCCTCCCACCCCTCGCCAGCCCTTATAAAATGGCCGCGTGCGTGTCGGGGTTGAAGACGTGCATCTTGTGGGGAGGGGCTCAGCCTCAGGGCTCCTCCCTTATTTTCATAGGGTTTCGGCGACGTTCGATCAGGCTCGATGAGGTCCAATCAGACCCGCCCGTTAGCAAAACATTAGCAGCGCCGGGCACGGATGCCGGAGAGCCTCGTCGGAGCGCTCGCGGCGCGCGCCGGAGATCCGTGGTGCTCCACCGCGAGCCGCCCGTCCGTCTTGACGGACAACTTTTGACCGCCGGAAACAGCGGGCAGATCCCCGACGGGAACCGTTGGATGCGGGCAGGACGCGTCAGCCGCTGGCCGAATCCCTGTCCGCACATGGCGGGCAGCCGGTCGCAGGTGAACGCAGGTGAAAGGCCACACCGAGAAACTGACGAGGCGGAAGGAGCAAAACCGCTATCGCGCGCGCCGTCCGTCATGTCGGACGCCCGTCCGTTTTGGCGGACACTTTGACGAGAGCAGTATCGCAAGCGTGCGGCTCTGGCACGTTGGATGGGCAGGACGTGTGAGGTGTTGGCCGAATCGCTGTCAGCAGATGGCCGTTGAGAACAACGCGGAAACAACGCCCCGTCCTGGAGGGGTGACCGGCAAGGGGTTCGTCACCGGACAATCCGGCAACCCAGGCGGTCGGCCACGGGGGCTGGCCCGGATGGTCCGCGAGGCTATCGGCGACGGAGCGGACCTGATCGAGTTCATGACCGCCGTCCTGAAGGGCGACGCGAAGCGCCTCGGCGTCCAGACCGTGCCACTCGGGTACAGGATGCAGGCGGCCGAGTGGTTCGCCGACCGTGGTTTTGGCAAGACGGTGCCGGTCGTGGACCTGCCTGTCGAAGTGCCGGAGCCTTCGCTTCAGGAAGAGTTGCGGGCATGGGCGGAGCAACTGCCGCCCGCGCTACGTGAGCCGCTCGGACGTTACCTAGACGCGCAGTTCCAGGCCAAGATCGACGCCGAGGTTGCGCAGGCCGAAGCGGCGTATCAAGCGATCATGCCCCCGCCGCCGCTCATCCTGGACCGCGAGCGTGGCGGAGAAAAGTCGCGATAAGAACGCTTCGGGCTGCCCGCGTGTGGTACGCGGCCTTTCTCCAACGTGCGCTGGATTCTCGAAGTCCGATCGGCCGGACGCGTCCTGAGTGCGCTTACTCCGGCAGCATCTCCTCCAACGGCAAATCGTCCCGCAAGAGACCGAGCGCCTTCAGGTGCTCCCGCCTCGCGTGCTCCTCCTTCGCGAGTCGCTTGCGATTCTGAACCGCGTAGATCGCCCCGTCGATCAGGTAGTCGTCCGGGTCCGAACCCGAAACTGGCCCGAAGCGCTTCGCCTCGTCCAACGTTTGTCGCCCGGGTTTCCAAGGGCGACGACCCGCGATCCGATCGGCAGCCTCGATGCGCTGGGAGCGGCTTTCCTTGCCTGGCGTCATTCGAATGTGTCTTCTGGCTCGCGGACCTGAGCGATTACAGGTCGCCGATCATCCTCGCCGAGCGACCCAGAGGCGCTTCTCCGGCTCGCTCAGCGACCGCCCCTTCCGGCGCTCCGCCCAGTCCAGGAACTCCCGCTCCTCCGCCGTCCACTCATGATCGTCGAGTTCGCGGAGGTACGGCTGGATTTCGTAGGCCAGGCGGGTCTGCGGATGCATCGACCAATACCCTGACGCCGGACGTTTCGGGGTCCCGTCGCGGTTTTCGCTCACCGTCTCCTATACCGTCCTCCAAGTGGACGCCCCGCCTCATATTGGCCGCGCGGGCGCGGAGCCCTTGTCGCCGCTCCCCCGGCTCATCACGACAAACTGACGTTCGGATAACCTGGGGGTATTGTGGATAAGTCCGGACTCGGCCGCATCGGCCGGAGCGCCTTCTCGTCGCGGAGGGCGGCCGGATGAACCTGACGAACCGGTCCCACCAGCGGCCGGTCATCGAGGGGGGGGTCGCGCCCATTCCAGCGGGCTCCGATTCATGTCTGACGGCCGAGGCCCGCGCCCGCGTCGAGATTGACCGAGAACTGGGGGCGGTTAGTCGGTCATCCGGCAGCAGGTTCAGGAGGCACTCACAGTGCGGAGGACGACGCGGCTTCCACAATACGAGTATAAAGAGCGGACATTCCGTGTAACGAAAGAGTCCACTCCCGAAGGGGTGTTGGTAAAAGCACAAAAATGGCTCTCGTCGCAGTCATCTAAGGCTGCCGTCAAAGTCGAGGATGAAAACGGGAAGGCGGTGGCCTTCAGGCGCCGGGGGGCTTATGGAGACTTGACTGCATGGCACTTGACGGGAGTGGCGCGCCGCTGGCGGGTGCCATGAGCGGCGGAGCGGCGGATGTTGCCGTTCATGCCGGGCGGGCCGGACGGGAACGGGCCGAGGTGACTAAGCGAGCAGGCGCGTGACGCGCTCGATTCGCGCTGCGACAAGCGGTCGCCCCGGCGTCTTTTCAAAGCACCCGATCTGCAGCCCTATGAGAATCTGATCGTCGGGATTCCAAACGTCCGCGCCCGGTTGTGGGGGCATCCACACCCCTCCGCCGCTCATGCCGTGCCCGTCCATCACGCGATGACCATCGGCCTCGTACGTGATGAGCAACTGGCGGTCCGGGTCGAAGTTCTCCCGGTCGGTAGTCGCCACCTTGCCCCACAGTGTGCGCGAGAATACCGCGACCTGGCCGGTGGGACGATGCACGAGGGTCAGATCGAACGGGAACCCGCAGACCCACACCCGATCATGCGGTAGCCTGGTCGAACGCGCCCGCTCGAGCGGGTAGAAGTCCATGCTGTCGAACTCCACCGGGCGGGCGTTGAGCCACAGCAGCGCGACGTCTGATGTCGCGTCCTTGAGCGCCTCCGCCACCGGCAGTCGAAACGCGACGGCGGAAGCGAGATCGGGTCGCCTCAGGATTCGACGGCGTTCGTCGCGGTGCTCAAGGATGCGGACGGGAGAGCGCGTTTTGGGAACACACCGGACATTGTCGAGGTCGAGCGCGTCGGCGACGTGCTTCGCCGTTGCGACGAACAAGTTCGCACCGTCACATACGAGGACGCCGCTTCCCATCGTCGGTCCCTTCGCGGGCACGAGCGCGACCGTGTACCGCGCGACAACATTTGCCATCGCGTCGCGGACTGCAAGTGCTTGGGCTGTCGCGTCCTGAAACGTAGGTTTGTCCATACCACAGATCGTACTAACGATGGACCCCGGCGATGGCGACGATCCCGGGAGTGCGACCGGCCTACGGGAAACCAGGGTCCGAGTATCGCAACGTCCATTCATTCGTACCAGCGGGCCCGATGCCGGGGATGCCCAGCACAAAGCGTCTCGGGATGCTGGGGTCCCTCAACGCCGGTTCGATCTCCATGATGGTCATTGGCGGCCGGAGAGAGCACGAGCATCCGTACGCGACCACATTTTCCGCGAATGCGAAAACGCGGGCACCCATCCGCATCACGTAATCCGTTACGGCGATCCCATCAACCAACGGCTCAACGATCCGAACCTGCGGCGGTGTGCCTGAGTGATCGAGCGTATGATCCACCCGACCGAGAACCCAACCCTCGTGTTCAAGGGCACCACGTCTGTCGGTTAGAGACTCAGACCATCCTCTTCTGACCGCGTCCAGATAGTCGCCAAGCAGCGGGTGATCGCGACGAAGCCCAGGGAGCCACTTCGCATACTTCTTTTCAGGTCCGAAGAGAGGCCCGATTGGGATGTCGAGCAAACGCATGATGTGCTGAACGCCAATCAGGCCGACAACAGCACGGTTCAAAAAGGTGGCAGTGTGCTCGCGCAACGGTGCATCGATACCCTCCGTCACCACGAACGCATGCTGTTGAAATTGCACCACCTCACCAGAGGCGACGCGCTTTCGATGTGCCTCGACCACGGCGACGATCTCGTTCATCGCGTTGCGTGCCGAGATCAGGGCTTCGAGAACTGGCTCCAACTTCTCGTCAAACGCCATGCGGGCTCTCTCAATATCAGCGGGTCCGAAGCGGGCCATCAACGCAGCGTCCCTGAGTTCCGACAAGCCGACGAACAGCCGGGCAAAGAAAGGCTCCGCTGATCCCTCGTTCAGCCATTTCACGACCTTGAACTTCACACCCGTATCCTCGACTACAACTCGCCCAGACGTTACTCGCCGTCGACGGGCTCATCCGGCTCCCGCGATAATCCTTTCACCATGTGTCACGGGTACAAATCTTACCGAGGCCCTCCGGCGAGCGCACTGCCGACCCAGACCCCGACGAGTCCGAACACCCACTCGCCCCACGAACGAACCATGCCGGTTTGGTACTTGTCGAGGTAGAAGATCAGCACAGCGGCGGCCATCGCTACGGACATCAGCGCCTGCAGGGTTACGTTCAGGTGTGCCACGCGGGAGAGCCACAGCGCCAGTACGGTCAGGCCGATCCATCCGAACGCTCCCCCGATGGCAATTTTGTGGGCAAAGCGTGTCTGTTTATGCGCCGTGACCGCGCCGCTGGCCATTTGTGCCGCCTCGCGCGGGGACAGGCTTGATTCTCCGTGCGCAAAATGGTGCCAATCGAGGAACGCCAGATTCCCGATTGCGGCTTCAAATGGGGTGACGAGCAACCTAACCGGGACCGTCACGATGAAGTAAATCACCATGAACAGTGCGGCGTAGAGAGCGCCTTGTCCAATCCAAGCGGCGACAAACAAGGCCACCCATGCCGCGTACCCGAGCATTCGACCCCGCCCCCGATTAAGGGTCTAAACAAGACGGGCGTTCAACGAGCGTGGGAGCCTATCCTTGGACTTGTAGCGACATCCGGCCGAGCGCGCCGTGTCCAAACCGTATCCCAAATGCGCACAGTGACTGACCACCCATCGCCTTCCAGCCTCGCCCCCGCTGGCGGTCTGCGGCGTCGCCAGTGCGTCTATCGGCAGAGAACATCCTGTATCACGGCGGCCGGACGCCGGTCATCGCCCGGGAGTCGGTGGCTGTAAATTTTCGTAGTCACCGCCGGGCTCGCGTGTCTCAGCCTGGCAGATACCGCTGCGACCGGTCACAAATCGCCGACCATCCGCGCCTGCGCGACCAGAGGCGCTTCTCCGGCTCCGTCAGCGGCCGCCCCAGGACACGCTCCGCCCAACCACAGGGACTCTCGCTCCTCGGTGGTCCACTCGTGATCATCGAGTTCACGGAGATATGGCAGAATCTCATAGCCCAAGCGGGTCTGTGGGTGCATCGACCAATACGCTGAAGGCGTACGCTTGAGCGCCCGGTCGCGCTTCTGTCCCATCGTAGCCTCGAATCGCGTGACTGTCCCCCTTGCGGCGGCAGTTCGATAAGTGGGAAGTACAGTCGGATATTGCAAGTCTAGCAAAGATGCTGGACGACTGGCTTAACGAGCAAGGGATAACGTACCGCCGATAGGCTTTCAGGCTATCCACAACGAGACCTAAACGCTTTAGGGGATTGGCGTCCGGTCATAATCCATCGCATGACATCTGCGAGCCGCAGGTTGGGGGTTCCAAAAACCTATTTGTCCAAGTCCTCCCAATGAACAGCCATTAGGGCGTGCTCAATCGTGTCTTCGCGGTTTCCAGTTGCTTGTTTGCCGTCGTCCGCCGTGACGCGAACTTGGTACCGGCGATGCTCTCCAGGTCCCCAATCCACAACTTCAACCTCTAGTACCTGCGTTGGACGACCTCCTCTGTCTCTATATGCGCTCGATCATGCGTTCCTGCCCACGGGTGACTTCCTCAGCGCGTTTCTGGTACTGCGCCCGGAGCCACCGCAGGGCTCGCTTCAGGTCGGAGAGACGGCGTCAATCATCGTCCCCCTCCCGAGGGGGCCTTGACCACGACATGGAGCAGGCGAAAGCGCTGACACACGACAGGCATTGTAGGCGTCGGCTCACGCCCCAAGCGCGCGCATTCCCGAGAAAAGTAGCGCCAGTGCCCTTTGCGCCACGCGGCCAGCGAGCGGTCGCCTTCGCCCTCATCGTGCGCAAACGCGGCGTCAACCTGCTCGAAGGGCAGCACCCGTACTTCCGTCAATTCGATAACCGCTAGGGGCTCACCCCGCCAGTCGATAATGATCTCGATATCCCCAACCCGTGGGAACTCTCCCTCAGCCTCCCACGCCCAGACTAATCCTGCGGTTGCCGCTTTCACGCCTTGCCGAACGAGGTTGCCGAGTTCCTGCGCGAGTTCCGGCCCGTCGCCGAACCATCCAATCCTTGGGGTCGCGTTGGGAAGCGTGAAGCCGTCTGCGCGTAGTAGGCCAATCAAGCGCTGCATCTCCGGTATCATCGGTATCACGGGACTGGGCATGTGATGTCCGTGACGAGTCCTCTAAAAGGGGCCGCGTTCGACCATGGGCGATCGCCGGATCAGTCCCGGCTTCTTCTCCGGCCTGAGACCCTTAAGTGCCGCGTGGCGTAGCCCGTCGCGCAGGCGCTGGCGGTACTCGACCTCGACGACGAGAGTCGGCCGCACCCATTGTGGCGGCGTGTCGGGCAGTTCCCGGAAATCGTCCCGCAGGTCCGGCAGGGTGCGAAACGGGCACGTCTTCTGGCTGGTGGCCCGAAGTTCTTCCAGGAGCACCGGCGGGCGTGGTTTCCGACAGGCCCGTGCCGCAGAAGCCCGCGTAGGCGAAGTTCCCCTCGCGATTGTACTGGCCGAGGATCAACGTGCTGAAGCCGCGCAGACTCGGTAGGTACTCCGTCATCAGCAGTCTCAGCCTAGCGAACCATTCTCCGCATCTGATGCCAAATCTGTACGGTTTCAAATCCCTCGGTCTCCCACAACGCCAAGGCACCGGGATTGTCCGACCGGACGAAGAGCCGCACACATTTGACACCTCTTTGAGCGAACCAGTCGAACAGCAAGCGGGCGAATGCTTTCCCGTGCCTCCGACGGCGAAACGGTGGGGCAATGTAGAAATCGGCGATATCTCCCTGTGTTTCCCAAACGGGGTCTTCTATCAGTTCAGTCTTCGCGAACCCAATTGCGGTTTCATTGACTTTGGCCCACCACAAGAATCTGGACTCGTTTTCATTCCAGAACTCCTCATCGAAGCGCTGATCGTGACAGTGTGGATCGCTGGCGATGGGGTGGCGAGTGGAGCGTCCGCGCCAATAGTCCTCGACCATCTTGAACAGTTGCTCGCGCTCACTGCGAAGAACCGGGACCAACTTCAACATCGCTCAAAGCCCCAGAAGAAAGCGGGGCCCTGGGAAGTGTTCCGAATTCGCGTGTGGCGCTTATTGGATGACACAGGGCTCATATCATTGTACCGAAAACGTTGGCCGACGTCGGGGGCCGTTCGGCAGGAGGCCTCTACCGAATATCAGGAACGCAGCATCGTGACCGACGCCGAGCGCCTCCACGACATCGAGCAGAAACTGCGCTGCTGGGGCTACCTGTCGCACCACCCGGACGCCGAGCGCGACGTCGCGTGGCTGCTCGATCAACTGGCCGAGCGGGACGCGCGCATTGCGGACTTGGAGGCGCGGCCGCGACGGAATGAGTGGGTGTTCTCGCTGCCCTGAGACCTTGGCGTGTTTAACTCGTCCCCCGTGGGGGACGTTGTAACGGCCAGGGTTGTCCGAACCCACCACGGGCGAAACGGATGTACTCGGCTGTCCCCCGATGTAGCAACAGACTAATCGGCTTTGACGAGCACCGCAACATATAATTCGCCATGTGACGGGATAAAGCGTTTGACTGTCCACCCGGTCCCGCGGAGAATCTTCGCCATTTCCTTCCGAGAGACAAACAAGTAATCGAACCAGGGCGTTGCGTACCGCTGGTATCGGACCCTGATTCGAACCTGACCCACCATCCGTCCACGCTGTCTATTGCGCCGTTGATAGGCCAGATGAAATGGGTTGTTCGTTTGATAGGGGTCGAGGCTCTCTGCGATAATCCGAGCGTCTTGATTCGTGGTCCTGTGCAGCCTTCTTAGTAGCCGTCTCGCCTTTTCGGGATTGGCAAAGAGACCAAAGTTGTTCCCGAGCATGACCACCGTGCTGAACGCGCCGAGTGCCGGACTGATTTGACTCAGGGACATGACTCTGACGTCCTTGAGCCCGCGCTGGCGACACACCGCAACGGCGAGGGGGGAGGTATCAATCCCGAGGACGTCGAGGCCCTTCGCCTGTAGGTAGAGCGCGTGCCTCCCACCGCCACACCCGACGTCCAGAACTCCGCCCTTTGCGTACCGGATGGCCTGCCTATGGCGGCTCGGCCAGTCCCGGTAGGCGGCGAGATATATCGCCCGCCCACCTGAAACGTCTACCCAGCCATCATCCCGCTCAACGATTTCGTACCCACGCCCTTTTCCGTGGAGATAGTCGCGAAGAGCGTGCCCAAACGCATCGCGAAGGTACCTCTTAGCGGCTCGGAGGCTAGAACGCATGCACCGTCCCCTTAATCTCGGTGCGGATGTTCGAAAATTCTCTGTCAAATCCTCGATTCGGGCATCCACGAGACGGGTCGTGCACTCCAGGACTGCCGCCGCCGTCCGCCGAACGTCCGCGCATGGGGCCCGACGGTCCGGCTCCCCTGGAAGCGCAGGCGTTCATCGCCGCCATCGACGAGTCGCGCCTCGGTCTAGTATCGCTGGCCCGGGAAGCGGAGCGAGATGCCGCCGGAAATCCGCTACGCGAAATCTAACGGCGTCCACGTCGCCTACACGATCCTCGGAAGCGGTCCGATGGACCTCGTGCACGTCCCGGGCTGGGTATCGCACCTCGAATGCGCCTGGGAAGAGCCTGAATACGCTCGGTACTACGAAAGGCTCGCCTCATTTTCACGACTGATCCTTTTTGATAAACGCGGTACAGGTCTATCCGACCGCGTGGCCAACGCAGACCTTCCCACCCTCGAACAGCGCATGGACGACGTCCGGGCCGTGATGGAGGCGGCGGGTTCCATGCGAGCCGCGCTGCTAGGGTACTCCGAGGGCGGTGTGATGTCGGCGCTGTTTGCCGTGACGTACCCAGAGCGTACATCCGCGCTCGTGCTGTACGGCACCTACGCTCGACGGGTTCGAACGCCCGACTACCCGTGGGCACCCACTGCCGAAGAACGAGAGAAGTATATGGAGACCATCGAGCAGGAGTGGGGTACCGGAGACACCGAGGTTGAGCGCTACGCGCCCACGATGATCGGCGATGAACGGTTCCGACGGTGGTGGAATCGATACCTGCGATTGAGTGCTAGTCCTGGGGCGGCGATAGCGTTGGCGCGCATGAACGTGCAGGTGGATATTCGACAGGTCCTACCATTAATTCGAGTTCCAACGCTCGTGCTTCACCGCACCGGTGATCGCGCGCTCAACGTAAGCGGCGGCCGGTACGTCGCGGCACAGATTCCTGGAGCAAAATTCGTGGAGTTGCCAGGCGACGACCACCTGCCCTACCTCGGCGATACTGACGCCTTGCTAGACGAAATCGAGGAATTCCTCACCGGCGTGCGGCGCGGTCCAGAGCCGGACCGCGTACTCGCGACGATCATGTTCGCAGACATCGTGGGATCGACCCAACGAGCCGTCGCCATCGGTGACAGCCGCTGGCGTGCGCTCCTGGAGTCTTATCAGGCGATGGCCCAGTCGCAGGTTGAACGGCATCGAGGACGGGTGGTGGACACTGCAGGCGACGGACTGCTTGCCGCCTTCGACGGCCCGGCGCGCGCGATTCGCTGTGGCTGCGCGGTCCGGGACGGTGCGCGCACCCTAGACCTGGAAGTGCGGGCCGGGCTGCACACGGGGGAGTGCGAGACGGTCCAGGGCAAACTGGGCGGGATCGCCGTGCACATTGGCGCGCGCGTCGCCGCCGCAGCGGGGCCCGGCGAAGTCCTGGTCTCCAGCACAGCCAAGGACCTGGTGGCCGGTTCGGGGCTTCGGTTTACGGATCGGGGTGCTCACGTCCTGCGAGGAGTGCCTGGGGAGTGGCGGCTGTTCGCAGCCGACCTGCCGATGACGCGCCAATAGCGAAGTAACAACTACACCCGTCGTTGCACTCCAGGAGCGCGGCTGCCACCCGCCGAACGTCGCCCCTAACTGAACGCGGCCCCATGGGTGAGACGCCGTTCATCGAAAAGCCTGCGGCCTCAGTACCGGGGCCGCCGCTGCTGATGAGGTCGAGGCACGAGCCGCCTGCGATATACTGATGGCAAGATGCCTGCGTCGACTAGTTGCCCGGAGGGGATCACGGTGCAACTTCTCAAGCGAACGACACTTCGGGGATGGGCTGTCGCGGCGCTTCTCGCAGCCCTTTTGCTCGTTGCCGTGTCCGGCAGGTACACGCTCTACACGAAGGGGCCGAACACCTACCGACTAGATCGGTGGACGGGGCGCGTTGTCGATCTTTATTCGCTGAACGCTCCGAAGCCGGAGCCTGAGCCGTTTCGGCCGCTACGTACCTGGGACCCCGTGGTCATTGGGGATACGCAACTCGCCCTCTCGACCAAGTGGATAGAGGGCGAGGCATGGTACCACGTCGTGCTTTCCGGCGCGCCAAGTAACATCGACACCACGGCGCTCAGTCACGTTCTGGGTCCGCGATCACCAACTCCAACTGCGGCTTCGCCCGCGTCGCCCGCGATGGTTTTTATTCCGAAGGCGGCACTCAGCGAAGGAGGCAGCAACCGTTACGACTACCAGATCGATCTCATGGACGCGGACAACTTTAGGTTGGGCACGATCTCGATTGATACAGCGGGCATGACTCCGATCGTCGGCCCTCCAGGGGGACCGTGCATCGTGAAGAACAAACCGTGTACGGTTTACCTCGAAGCATATGGACGGTATCCGATCAAGGTGACGACGTACGATTCGATCCACTCAGCGGAGGTCCGCTCGGCGGCGTACAACAAGCCTTGATCTAGCGCCATGATTGCCCCATTGCAACATGACCTGCTCCTTTGAGAGTGCTTGCTCGAAAACCGAGCGTGCTTACCACCAATTAAAGACCCTTGAAGCAAAGGTCGGTCCCTTTTTCGCAGACAACCCGTATCCCATCCGCCACGAGTTCAACGCGGAATGCACGGAGTGTCGGTTCTACATCTCAGTAACCAAGCCACTCCCGCAACGCGAATGGGGTTTGATAATCGGTGACTGTATCCACAACGCACGCTCCGCTCTGGATCACCTCATTTGGGAGTTGTCCGAAATCTTCAGCGGCCCAGCCCCCACAGATACAGACACCCAGTTCCCAATTTACGACGCGCCGCATCCCACCATGCCGTTCAGTCTTCGTGCGGAGCGCCGTATCAAGAGGTTGCCAGTCTATGCACAGGCATTGGTCGAGCAATTGCAACCGTACCGTGCTCCGAACATCATGGAGCATCCCCTCTGGTTGTGTCGCCACCTTGACGACATCGATAAACATAAACTCATCCCGGTCGTCATCGGGGTTGTCAATGAACCCGGGTTCTCTTGGTCCGGGCCGCTCGATTTTGAGATCGCCAAGGTCTTGACTGGCCCGTTCGAAGATGGCACAGAGATCGGCTTCGTCAGATTCCGTACTCCGATAAGCCCCTCGGAAGTGCAGATGCACTCGTACTTTACCGTCGTCGAAGCACTCAGCGAGAGTGCGCCTCGATATGTTCGCTCCCGACACACACTCCGACGCATCCTCCACCATGTCACGCGGATTATCGACGTTTTCGAGGCCTTCCCGGATCACCATGGATTGCTCCGACTGCCGTGAGCGGAAGGGGATTACTGGCGGGGCGGAAACTCCGAAAAGGGCACGCAAAGATCGTACGGCCCTCGATGGGCCAGTAGTCCTGAGCCTCACATTGCCTATTTATCGGTATCACCCTTAGCCGCTCCACCACGCGACAAGCCGCGCGCGCTGTGGCTCGACATCGTAGCCATAGCCCTGGACGGTGCCGAGGGCGTCCAACGCCTCTTTCGGCAGGAGGCGTTTACCGAACATCAGGAACGCTGTGGTGTGACCGACGCGGAGCGCCTCCATGATATTGAACAGAAATCCGATTCCGGGGGTACGGTTCAGTTCTCGGTCGGCTCCGTGCCTGGGCGTGGGCGGACCGGAGCGGGACCGGCGGTGGCACTGCTGATATGCGTATGCAGTTCGTTGAGACAGCGGGCCAAACTGGGCGCAACTGCCGATGCGACATGAGGGCGCCAACCATCGGCCCGGTCTTGGATGAACTCGATCAGCCTCGATGAGTACGCCGGGCCGATATTTATTCCGCTGCCCGCCCGAGGCACCATATCCTTGACAACGTCGCGTTTGCGCGATCGTCTGGCCACGTCAACCATTGTTTGCTTCGGGTCATCAAGATTTTCAGGGTTCCTAGGGATTTTGGTTTGTGATAGTCGTAGAAATTGAGCAAGTCTATCTCGGTCGGCAAGTAGCCAGACCTCGATTTCACGTACGACTATTCTGAAACACATGTGAGGCGCACGATTTGGCAACCATAATCCCCGCATCGATGGAGCACATGCGGCTTCATGATTTAGGTCTACCAAGATAAACCACGGTGAATATCGTGCCGCGCTATTAAAGGCGCCAATGCGGCCACGCAGGTACTCCTTACCTCTTCGACCATAAATGATGTGAGGGACGCCTCCGACATGCTCGATCAATCTCTTCGCGACCGCCTCATCAACGATACCCTCGACCGCCCCAGAAAAATAAGTAGGTTGTGGAAGAGCCATTTTACCATTCGCCGAATAGTGCTATCTGCTCGGGTTTACTTGGCCGAGTTTGAGGTATGACGAGTTCCGCCAGATTCAATCCGCTTTCGAGCAGCCGTCTGATTTGTGCGTGATCGCTCGCTTGCCGGATAGACGTGCCCTCGCTCCCCGGCTCCAGCAGCAAGACTTCGTCGAGGCCGATCCCCGTATCCTGAAGAAGGTCGCTAGAGTGCGTGCTTACCACGACTTGCCGACCAGTTCGACGTTGCACTCGCGCGAGGAGTTGTGGAATGTAGCGAACGACCTCTGGATGGAGAGACAATTCCGGTTCCTCCAACAGGAGTGGCCCCGTGCCATCCAAAGTGGCCCAAAGCAATCCTAGCAACCTGAGTGTACCGTCTGAGAATTGACCTTCCGTCTGCCACGCTCCCTTCGGCCGCCAGTGCTCGTATCGCCCGCGCAAATGTGGCGTACCACGAACGTCTCGACTCAGTTCCAATTCAGCGAGTTGGGGAACGGCAACCTTGAGTGCGTCGGTGACACGCCGCAAACGAGCGCTGCGCGTTCTCTCGGTGGTGCGGGCGATTTGTTCGAGAAAGTCGCCTCCGTACGGATCATCATGGCGGCCGACCGATCGGTCCGGTTCTCGTACTAATTGTGGAACGATGTGCAGATAACGAACCGACTCAAAGAACCCCGCAACTTCTCGAAATGCGCGGTTGACATTCACCTGCTCAAGATGGGTTTGAGTGAGGCGTTCTGGATCTCGCTCATCAGCGTCATCGGGCCGTTCCAAGATAACTGATTTCTTGTGCATCACTCGCTCGTTCTTGATAATGGGTCGGCGGTTATTGTCTTGTGTGAACGTCAAGTCATATTCCCATGCAGACGGCGAGTCGTCGTCACCAATCTTCACATTTACGCGGAGGTCAGGATAGCGACGCGCAGAAAGCGAGCGTAGGCTTGAAACGCCACCACGTCTTTGAATTGCTGCCTGAAAACCTCCACCGACAGATGCAATATCGTGAAGAAAACGCAGGACGTCCAGGAAGTTGGACTTGCCGGAAGCGTTTGGTCCAACTAAGAACACGCGCCTTTGCAGGGACACAGAAACGTCCGTAAAATTCTTCCAGTTCTCTAAGTGTATGTACGTGAATCGAAACAGTCTTGGTGAGCGAGACTCATGGTTGGTCCGTAGAGTCATCTCTCGCCTCGAACGGCTACCATCCGTTTCTCGTTCCGAGACTGCCCTGCAGCGATCCAGGCCTCTCGAATCTGCGCTGCAATGCATGGGTCCAAGATGCGCCTCAATTTTCCACCTTCAAGTTTTCCGGCGTGCCCAGCGCGCTAGCACGGCTTTGCGGGCGGCCTCGGAACGTGCGGCTTTGGGCGTTCGTCGCCAGCGGGCACGTGCCGCTTTGCGGGCGGAGGCCGCGCGTTCTTCGGGAGTCAGTTTCTCACGGGTTGCAATGCCGCCGAGGTGCGCCACCTTGGCAATTCGGAATCGCGTCAGAGTCGCATCACCGTGCGGAAAGTGTAGCAGAGCGCGCACGTATTGAAAAGTGTTGAGCGCGCACGTATAGTACGTTTAGGGCTATCGCTGGGGTGACGTGATGCGCGTTGCGCTCTACGCAAGGGTTTCGACGTCGGACAAAGACCAGAATCCCGACACTCAACTCCTACCGCTTCGCGAGTTCGCGGCGGCGCAGGGGTGGCGGGTCGTCGGCGAGTTCACGGATCACGCCTCGGCCACCGACCTGCGGGGTCGGACGGCTTGGCGCGACCTGCTCGCCCAGACGGCGCGTCGGAAACTCGATCTGATCGTCGTGTGGAAACTCGACCGCGCGTTCCGATCGGTCGCCCACATGGCGACCACCGTGGAGCAACTCCGCCGCTGGGGCGTCGGCCTGCGGTCGTATAGCGAGCCCTGGCTCGACACGTCCGGCTCGTCGCCGGTGGCCGATTTGATGTTGAACATCATGGCGTCGTTTGCGCAGTTCGAGAAGGCATTGATCGCGGAGCGCGTCCGGGCCGGAATGGAGCGAGCACGCCGTCAGGGACGCCGACTCGGGCGGCCGGGCGGAACCCACTTGGACGGGTTCTCGGAGCATTGGACGGCGCTCCGGCCACGAGTGCTAGCAGGCGAAGTCAGTAAGAAACAGGCTGCCCGTACCTTGGGTGTCAGCAAGTCCACCGTGCTGCGCCTCCTACGGGCCGCCAGCGAGACGGACGAGTATCGATATCCCTCCCGGCGTCCGGCGTCAACGCCGGGGCTATGAAGGGGGTCCAAAACCCTATCCCGGCCGTGTCCACGAAACCCTAGTAAATCCAGGGATGCAGCACACGCGATGGCGGGGGTCCAAGAGACTTCTTTTCGCCACTGGACTCGGTAGGCGATTTTAGGATCGTCCAAACCACTTCTGCCACTGCCGTCCCCGCTTGTATTGCCCACGGATGGCTGCAGCGGGATCTGCCCCCGTCCGACCTTCCGCTTCGGCCACCTTCCCGAACGCCTCTTCGTAGGAGAATCCCAAGCGATGGAACTCCTCCACGCGGCTAACCATGGTCAACCAACGCTCCACCATCATGCGTCGAAAAGAGGGCGAACGGTTACCGCGCGGCAGATGGAAAATCTTACCGGATTCAAGGGCGTCTCGGAGTCGCACCTGAATGGGGGGACTATATTCGACGACCTGGGGGAAGTCGGCGAGCACTTGTTGTAGGGTTCTCCTCCCTTCAGCAATCTCATGGTCCATCTGCTGACCGACCACAGCGAACTGATACCCCTCGAATTGAATGTAGGCCTTCAGTGCCTTTACACCGTCGACAGGAGGATGACCCGCCCATGCCGCCTTCCACCCATACGGCCTGAACTCCCAGAGCCTCCCGTCGTCCCATTCGAAACGTAACCCCTCCTCGTACGCTATCACTCGCGACGCGGCCCGGGTTGTGTGTTTGTAGAGATCCGCCATCAACCGTTGCTTTTCTTCCGTCACGCCGAAATCCATCGGCAGACGAAGTGTTTGGATCTCCCCGTCGATTTCCACCGCCAGGACTACCGTGTCGTCCGCCGATGCAACCCTCGTCGGCACACGAAACACCCCCTCTTCCCATACCTCGACCGCTTTGGTCCTGAGACGGCATGATACCTGCTAGGCGACCAAGCGAACAGCGCGGCGCTGTTGAGACGGGAGGGGACTGGAATGAAGAGGTTGCTGGTGGACTGCGAAGAGACCTCGCTGTTGACGGGGATCGGAATCAAGCGCCTCTACAGACTCGCGGCGCACAATGCCATTCCAGGCGTTATTCGCGTGGGCCGTAGCGTCCGATTCTCCTTGCCTACTCTCCTACGGTGGCTGGGCACCGACGATCAGCGGATCGTTTCGAGCGATCACGCAGAGGTGCCTGGTAACAGACAAGAGTCCAGGACAGGTTCGAACCAAAAATAAAACGCCGAAGGGCCAGCCGCTCAGCCGTCCCAGGCATTTTGGCTGGCCCTCCGGTCAGGAGTTGCTTGACGTGGCAGTTTCGCCTAACCGCGAGAAATCCTGCCGTGATCATCTAAGCGTCTACCCTGCCCAGGGTATCACGTTTCGTATTCCGGTCACCATCGAGCAGATCGAGCGCACGAACCGATGGCTTGAGAAAAAGATCGACGCCAAGATTGACGCCGCGCTCCGCCTCCATCAGCGCAGCATCGGCAAGCGTTTAAGACCCATCAATATGCCGCCGGACATGCTGCCATGAACGACACACCCGCTCCTCAGTGGAGCCGCGACGGCGACGACTTCGCGTTCACCTGGACCAACCTCGGTGTCCGCATCGCCGCGACACGAATTCGTGACGAGCGCGACGGGTTAGAGGTCGAGTTCGACGTCACTAATATCGACGGACAGCGGCTCGGCTTCGATGTCGTCAACATCCTGTCGAGCCGGTCGAAGGCGCCGTTCAGCAAGGCCCTAAGCGTGCGCGGACTCAAGGACCACTGTCGAGACATGATCGAACAGTGCTCCTACATCATCCGTCGCGAGTGGCGCAGGCTGCCGCCACCGGTAGACCTGCTGGCACTTCCGCCTCTGTCTACGAAAGGCGTCTTCCTCGACGACCACGGGCTCGCCACCCGGGAGGAACCGACCTCGTGGTACGGCGCGGGCGACAACGCGAAGTCGCTCCTCGCGATGGGATACGGGCTCGCCATCGCCGCCGGAGTGCCGCTCGCCCACGTGACGCCCTGGTTGACCGGCCCCGTGATGTACCTGGACTTCGAGGACCGGCCCTGGGTCGCGGCCCAACGCATGCGGGCATGGATGGCGGGACTTGGCATCGAGAATAGACCCCCTTTCATCTACCGTGAGATGAATAGGACCCTTACCGACGTCGCGCCCGCCCTGCGTAGGGACATCACCAACGAAGGCGTCGTCCTGCTCATCGTCGACTCCTACATCATGGCCGCCGGGGACGATCCGGAAAAGGCCAACACCGCCCGCCGGTTTCATGGTGCCCTGCGTTGGCTCGACGTCGCGTCCGTCGTTATCTCACACACCACAAAGATGTCGGCGAGCGATCCGAACGCCAGCGCGTACGGGTCCGTGGTGTTCACCAATCAGTGCCGCTGCACTTGGCTCTTCTTTCGTGGCGACCCCCTGCCCTCAGTCGCCGGGCACGCCACGTTCGTCGTCAACGCCCTACAGAAGAAAAAGAACCTCGGCGGATGGCCGAACCTTGCCCTCAAGATCGACATCACCCTCGACGACCGCATTCCGATCAGGGTTGAGGCCACCCGCGCGGAGATCAAAGACGATCTCGACCTTGCCACCCGCACTCACTCACTGCCCGAACAGATAGAGGCCGTCCTCAAGGCTGACGGCCCGATGCCCGCCGACAAGATCGCCACACGGCTCGGGAAGGAGGGCAAGAGGGGCGCGAAGAGCATCCGCACGATTCTCAATCGCCACAACGGCAGGCGGTTCGCTCCCGTCGAGTCCGGAAAGCGCGGGAAGCAGATTTGGGGTCTTGCGTCCAAGCGGACGGACGAGCCGTCCAGCGGGGCGGATGGCGACTGACCGGTCCGCCCTGGTGCAACATCCTGGTGCAACGTTGCACCTTTGTTGCATCTGTGAGGTGCACGACGTGCAACACACCCCCCTTTTATAGGGGGTGTTGCATGTTGCACCCGTCCCTGGAGAGACGAGTCCGTCGACGTGCACGAGCGGAGGGTGGATAGGGTGTCTGACAGCCCTTTCCTCACCGTTCCTGAGGTCGCCGCTCTCCAGCGCGTGCCGCTCACCGCTGTACGAATGGACACGCCGCTGGGCGACGACGCGCCCCCCTGGTTTACAGGCGGTCGCGTTCCAGGGCGCGTCTGGAGCAAGGCGTGCGGGAATCCCTGACGATCACTCTGTCCGCCGGTACGCACCCGCGAGTGGAGAATCTATGACGATTCCTGATGATGGGGCGCTGTGGCTCCCTGATGAGGCGGCTGAGTTTCTTCGTGTCCCGCGCTCCCACGTGATGGAGTTGGCGCGACGTGGATGCCTGCCGTTGGTGCGCGTCGGGCGCTTCGTCAGGTTCCGGAAAGAGGACCTCGAGGCTTGGGCCGCCAAGGGCGGCGCTCACTCTGGAGAGGGGGTGAGACATGGCTATCTTCAAGCGCGGTAAGAAGTACTGCTGCGTCACGTATGCGGGCCGCGTAGACGGCCGAGAGCGCCAGCGGTGGAAAACGTTTGCGACTCGCGGCGAAGCCGAGACGTGGGAAGCGCGACAAACACTGGACGGTCCGGCATTGGCGCCAGCGCGACTCACGGTTGGTGAGTATCTTGGGGTTTGGATCGAGCATCATCGAGCGCGGCCGCAGTCGATCGCGCGCTACCGCTCCGCGATGAAGAATCATCTCGTCCCCGGGATCGGTCATATCCGACTGTCCAAGTTGGGACCGGCCGTGCTCGAGGACTTCATCCACCGGCAGGAAGACGCGGGGTACGCGCCTGCCACGATCCGCCACAATCTCTTCGTGCTCAATACGGCGCTCAACCGCGCGTTCAAGCAACGGGTCATCACGATCAATCCGATGTCCCTCATCGACCTGCCGCAACTCGGCGAACGGATCGGCAAGCCCTGGGACACCGAGCAGGTCCGGCTGTTCCTCGGTGCTGTCCGGCGTTCGCCGTTCCACGCGCTGCTCATCGTCACGGTTGCGACGGGGCTACGGAGTTGCGAGGTCCGGGCGCTCCGCGAGGAGGACTATGATCCCCCGCACCTGCGCATCCGGCGGAAGGTCCGCCGCGTTCGCGGTGCCTGGATCTTTGACGACTACCTCAAGACGAAGGCCGGTGGGCGAGTCGTCACCCTCCCGCCCTTCGCTCAAGCGGCGCTGGCCGAGGTGCTGACCGGGAAGGGTGGCCCGTTGTTCCGCTCAGCGCTCGGAGAGCCGTTCCACGCGCAGGTCATCCAAGACGAACTCGATCGCCTCGCCAAGGAGGCACGCATCCCACGCATCCGCTTCCATGATCTGCGTCACACTCAGGGCACCGTGCTCGCCAACGTCGGCCTGCCGCCTCAGGTGATTCAGCGCCGACTGGGGCACGCCCGCATCGGGATCACGATGGACCTCTATGCGCACGAAACACCGGGGGCGGACGCCCCGGCGGCCGACGTTCTAGAACAGTTCTTCGGCGATGGTAAGTCGAGCGAGGCGAAGCGCTAAGACACGTTAGCAGACGTTAGCAAAACGGCCCCCTCGCCCCTCGCCAGCCCTTATAAAATGGCCGCGTGCGTGTCGGGGTTGAAGACGTGCATCTTCTTCATATTGAAGACCACCTCGGTCGCCTGGCCCATCCGGGCCTGCGAGTGCGCGTCCACCCGCGCAACCAGGGTGTGCGAACCGGCGGTGAGATAGAGAATCACGTCGGAGCCGAGCGGCTCGTGCACGTCCACGTTCGCCCGCAGCAGGGCGCCGTTCGAGCTTGGGGCGTGCTCCCGATCGTACACGTCCTCGGGCCGGATGCCGAAGATGATCGGCCGGCCGACCCATTCCGCGAGAGCGGTGTTGTGCTCGGGCGGGACTTCGGCGCGGAACACGCCGCCGTCGACGAGCAGCCGGCCGTCCTGCCGCGCGAGCTTGGTTTCCAGAAAGTTCATGGCCGGCGATCCGATGAACCCGGCCACGAACAGGTTCGCCGGCCGCTCGTAGAGGTTCATCGGCGAATCGACCTGCTGCACCACGCCGTCCTTCATGACGACGATCTGGTCGCCCATCGTCATCGCCTCGACCTGGTCGTGGGTTACGTAGACGGTCGTCGTCTGCAGCCGGGCGTGGAGCTTCTTGATTTCGGCCCGGGTCTGCACGCGGAGCTTCGCATCGAGGTTGCTGAGCGGCTCGTCCATGAGGAAGACCTGCGGCTCCCGCACGATCGCGCGGCCGAGCGCCACGCGCTGCCGCTGGCCGCCCGACAGCTGCTTGGGCTTGCGGTCGAGGAGCGTCTGAATGCCGAGCATCTCGGCCGCCTCTTTGACCCGCCGGTCGATCTCGGGACGGGCGTACTTGCGGAGCCGGAGCCCGAACGCCATGTTGTCGTAGACCGTCATGTGCGGGTAGAGCGCGTAGTTCTGAAACACCATCGCGATGTCGCGGTCCTTGGGCGCGACGTCGTTGACGATGCGGTCGCCGATGTAGATGTTGCCGGAGCTCGCCTCCTCGAGGCCGGCCACCAGGCGCAGGCAAGTGGTCTTGCCGCATCCCGACGGACCGACGAGCACCGTGAACTGCCGATCGGGAATATCGAGGGTGACGTCGTTGACCGCGGTGACGGTGCCGAACTGCTTGACGACGTGCTCGAGCAGGACTTTCGCCATGAACGCCTCCCCGGCGGAAGACCAGTCTCCGCGCGGCACCAGCGTGCCGGCTTGCGCCGTGCTCGGGCGCCGCACCCGGGAGTTTCCTCCGCCGGCTTCGAGTCTACCACGCCGGGTGCGGCCGGCCCTGCTCCCCGCCGGCATCGGCCCCGCGCACGGCGCCGCGCCCGTGCCGCAGGGGGCCTCCGGGATGAGCCCGAACGATGTGGGCTGATGCCTCTTCGCGGACCTCACGCGGCGATCGCACTCGTCCACTACACAAGCCCTCCGATCATCGGCGGTGTGGAAGCGGTCCTCGGCCGGCACGCCCGGCTGCTCGCCGACCGCGGATGCGACGTCCGCGTCATCACGGGCCGCGGCGGCGCCCTCGGCGCCCGCGTGCGGGTCCGGCACGTGCCGCTGCTCGACTCCCGCCACCCGCGGGTGCTCGCGGTGACGGAACAGCTCGCGCAGGGCCGCGTCACCCCGGCCTTCGCCGCGCTGTCGGCGCAGGTCCAGGACGGCCTGGAGCGCACGCTTGCCGGCGCGTCGGTCTGCGTGGTTCACAACGCCCTCACGCTGCACAAGAATCTGGCGCTCACCGCCGCGCTCCACCGGCTCGCGGCCCGGCGGCCGCCCATCCGGTTCGTCGCGTGGTGCCACGATCTGGCCTGGACCAATCCGCAGTACCGCGGCGAGCTGCACGCGGGGCAGCCGTGGCGGCTGCTCACGACGCCGCTGCCCGGCGCAACGTACGTGGCGGTCTCGCGCGACCGCCAGCGCGCGTTGAGCGCGGCCCTGCACCTCGGCCCGTCGCACATCGAGGTGATCCCGAACGGGATCGATCCCGCGGTGTTTCTGCGGCTCAGTCCGGCCGGCCGCTGGCTCGCAGACACGCTCCGGCTGTGGGACCAGCAGCTCGTCCTGCTGCTGCCGGTCCGGATCACCCGCCGCAAGCAGATCGAGTATGCGCTGCGCGTGACCGGCGAGCTCGTGCGCCGGGAACTGTCCGTCCGCCTGCTGGTCACGGGACCGCTCGGCGCGCACAACCCGCGCAACCCGGCCTACCTTGACGAGCTCCGCGCGCTGCGGGCGGCGCTCGGTCTGGAGGAGCAGGTCGTGTTTTGCGCCGAGGTGCCCGGGCCGCGCGGGGAGCCGTTCGCGCTGAGCGACCGGGTGGTCGCGGACCTGTACGCGCTGGCCGACGCGCTGCTGCTGCCGAGCCGGGAAGAAGGGTTCGGATTGACGCTGCTGGAGGCGGGGCTGGCCCGGCTGCCGGCGTTCGTGAGCGACATCCCGCCGCTTCGGGAAATAGGCGGGGACGCGGTGCAGACGTTTGGCCTCGACGACTCGCCCGCGGTCTGCGCGCAGCGCATCGTGCACACGCTGATGGACGACCGCGCGTACCGCCTGCGGCGGCGCATTCTGGCGACCTACACGTGGGATGTCATCATGCGGGACCGCATCATGCCGCTGCTGACGCAGCTCACCGCGGCGGTGAGACCGACGTGACGGCCGGTGGCGCGGCGCGCGGGGCAGAGCCGGCCCCCGCGTGCGCATGGCGGTCCCAGGTCGACGCGTGGTTTGCGCGCAACACCTTCCACGCCCGGACGTACAGCGACCTCGGGGCCCTGGCGGCGCTCAAGCGCCGCCAGAGCCTCACGATCAGCCTCGGCCTGCCCGCGCTCAACGAAGAAGAGACGATCGGCCGCGAGATCGCGGTCCTCCGCCGCGCGCTCATGGAGGACGTGCCGCTGCTCGACGAGATCGCCGTCATCGACAGCGGCTCCGCCGACCGCACGGTGGCCGTGGCCCGCGGGCTCGGCGTGCCGGCCTACCAGCACGCCGAGATTCTGCCCGAGACGGGGACCTACGACGGCAAAGGCGAGGCGCTGTGGAAGAGCCTCCACGCGCTGCGCGGCGACCTCATCGTGTGGGTCGACACCGACATCCGGAACATCCACCCGCAGTTCGTTTACGGCCTTGTCGGCCCGCTGCTGCACGACCCGCGGATCGGCTACGTCAAAGGCTATTATCAGCGGCCGCTGCACGATGGGCCGCGACGGTCCGCGAGCGGCGGGGGCCGAGTCACGGAGTTGACCGCCCGGCCGCTGCTCAATCTGTTCTTTCCGGAACTCTCCGGCGTGATCCAGCCCCTCGCGGGGGAATACGCGGGCCGGCGGGAGCTGCTCGAGCGCCTGCCGTTCTTTACCGGGTACGGCGTCGAACTCGGCCATCTCATCGACATCCTGGTACGCTTCGGCCTCGACCGGATCGGGCAGGTCGATCTCGACACCCGCGTCCACCGCAACCGGGAACTGCGATCGCTGTCGCTCATGGCGTTTGCGCTGATTCAGGTCGTGATGGCGCGGGTCGGCGAACGGGCGGGCTATCCGCTCCGCGAACAGATGAACACCGCGATGAAGCTCATCCGCACCTCGCCGTCTCTGGCGCTCGACGTCCAGGAGTTGCGGGAACACGAGCGGCCGCCGATCCTGACGGTGCCCGCGTACCGGCGGCGGCACGCGGCCGCGCAGGTCTCACCCCTCGGCTGACCGGGGATGTCGGCCACCGCCGTGCTGCGGCAAATCGCGCGCGACCTGAGCGATCCGCGCACCTGGGCCGGCGTGGTCGAGAGCCTCGGGGTCCTACTCGCCATCGCGCTCGCCGCGTGGGTCGCGCTGGCTGTGCTGCCGGCCGCGGTCCGCCGGGCCGGCACCCGCGCCGGGCGGCCCGTCACGTACGCCCCGCTTGCCGAGAGCGTGGCGCGGTACGCCATCGGCCTCGCGGCGCTCATTCTCATGCTCGAGACCCTCAATGTCAACGTGGCGGCGATTTTGGCCAGCGCCGGCATCGTGAGCCTGGCGTTCGGCTTCGGCGCGCAGTACGTGATCCGGGACGTGCTCGCCGGCCTGTTCCTCCTTTCGGAGGGGATCGTTCAGATCGGTGATCTCGTCCGCCTGGACGGAGACACAGGCACGGTCGAACGCGTGACACTGCGGACGATGCAGATCCGCAAGTTCAACGGTGAACTCCTAACCGTCCCGAACGGCGCGGTGACACGGATCGGCAACCTGAGCCGCGGCTTCGGCCGCGCGATTGTGCAGCTCACCGTACCGTTCGCGGCGGACGTCGGCAGCGCCCTCGAAGCTCTGCGCGACGTGGGACGGGAGTGGGCGGCGGCGAACACCGATCTCGCACGCGGCGAGCCGTCCGTCGACGGGGCGGTGGACTTCAGAGAGACCGGCGTCACCGTCCAGCTCTCGGTGCTGGTGCCTCCCGGCCGCCAGGCCGGCGTCGAGGCCGCGCTCCGCCGGCGGGCGCTCGAGGTCCTGGCCGAACGCGGGATCAAGATCGACACCCGTGTTTCTGTTACAATATGAAGAGCCCATAACCAGTGCGCGGACGTTCGCGGCGGGACGGAGGGTTCCGGCTTCCCTGAGCCGGTGGGGGACCCCCGGCGTCGAAGGTTGCGCCGCGTTCCCGAGGTCTGATGGCGAAAACCGACGCGTACCTGGTCTTCACGCTTCACACCCATCTTCCGTTCGTGGTCAACCACGGCCGCTGGCCGCACGGCAGCGACTGGCTCTGCGAGGTCGCCGTCGAATGCTATCTGCCGCTCCTCGCGGCGCTGCGGCGCCTCGCCGAAGACGATGTGCGCGCGGTCGTCACGATGAATTTCTCCCCGGTGCTCTGCGAGCAGCTCGCGAGCGGCGCCTTCCGCGACGAGGTCGACGCGTTCCTCACGCACCGCCGCGAAGCCTGCGACAGCACGCGGCGCTACTTCATCGACCAGGGCGACGCGCAGCTCGCCGCGCTGTGCGACTATTGGGCCGCGCAGTACGACCGGGCGCGGGCGGACCTCGACGCGGTGCAGGGCGACATGCTCGGCGCGTTCCGCGCGCTGGCCGAGCGCGGGACCGTGGAGCTCATCACGACGGGCGCCACGCACGGCTACATGCCGCTGCTCGGCCGCGACGAGAGCGTCGATCTGCAGTTCCGGGTCGCCGTCGCCACCCACCGGCGGCATTTCGGCGCCGCGCCGCGCGGCGCGTGGGTACCGGAGTGCGCGTACCGGCCGCGGTATGAGTGGACGCCGCCGGTCGGGCCGCAGGCCGGCAAGCTGCGGTACCGCCGGCGGGGCGTCGAGGAAGTGCTCGCGGCCCACGATCTCAACTTTTTCTTCACCGACATCCATCTCGTGCGCGGCGGACGCGCGCTGTCCGCGTACGGCGACTACTTTCCGCGTCTGCGAACCGTGCAGGGTCCCGAAGCGCAACTGACGCGCCGCGGCGACGAGACCCCCTATGCCCCGCACCGGGTCGCCTCCCGCGGAGGGACCGGGGACGCGGTCGCCTTCGTCCGCGATCCCGAGGCGACCCAGCAGGTCTGGAGCCGCGACACCGGGTACCCGGGCGACGGCGTGTATTTGGAATTTCACAAGCGGCACTTTCCCGGCGGCCTGCGGCTGTGGCGGGTGACGGATCCGAAGGCGGACCTGGGGGCCAAGCAGATCTACGAACCGGAGCGGGCCGCCGCACAGGCGCGGTCGCACGCGGAGCACTTCGTGGGGCTGGTCGGGCAGGTGCTGGACCGCCACGCCAAACGGCTCGGGGGCCCCGGGTTGTTGTGCACGCCGTTTGACACCGAACTGTTCGGGCACTGGTGGGGTGAAGGCCCCATCTGGCTGGAACAGGTGCTGCGGCTGGCCGCCGATGGCGCGGTGGTGCCGACGACGTCATCGGCGTGCCTCGACGAGTTTCCGGTCCATCCCGCGATCACATTGCTGGAAGGCTCGTGGGGCGAAGGCGGCGACCACCGCGTGTGGCTGAACAAAGACACGGAGTGGACGTGGGAGATGGTCTACCAGGCGGAGGACGATTTTTGGACGCTCGCCGCGACGCCGGAATGGCGGCGGGCCCCGTTGCTGCGCCGCGTCGTCGCGCAGCTCGGCCGCGAACTGCTGCTCCTGCAGGCCTCCGACTGGCAGTTCCTCATCACAACGTGGGCGGCGCGCAACTACGCCGAGACGCGGTTCGCCGAACACTGCGCGGACTTTCGCCGCCTCCATGAGATGGCGCGGCGTCTCCGCGAAGGCGCGACGCTCAGCTGGGACGAGGAGCAGTTCCTCGGCACGAAGGAAGGCCAGGACTTCTGCTTCCCCGACGTCGCGGACCACATCGAGGCGTCCGCGGCGCTGCCGAAGGCGTAGGCGCGACCGGGGCGTGCCGGCACCCTCGCGGATCCTTGGACTCGTTCTCGCCGGCGGCCGCGGCGAGCGCCTCCACCCGCTCACCAAGGACCGCAGTAAGCCCGCCGTACCCTTCGGCAGCAAGTACCGGATCATCGATTTCGTGCTCAGCAACTTCATCAATTCGCAGATTTTTTCGCTGTACATCCTCGTCCAATACAAGTCCCAGTCCCTGATCGACCACATCCGCCGCGGGTGGCGCCTCGGCGCGCTCGTGCCCGAGCACTTCATCATCGCAGTACCGCCGCAGATGCGCTGGGGGGACACCTGGTACCGGGGGACCGCCGACGCCGTGTTTCAGAATCTCAACCTGGTGCGGGATGTTAACCCCGACTTGGTCGCGATCTTCGGCGCCGACCACATCTACCGCATGGACCTGCGGCAGATGATCGAGGCGCATATCAGCCACCGGGCCGACGTGACCGTGGCGACGTTGCCGGTCCCCGTGGAGGCGGCCACCGGGTTAGGGATCGTGGAAACCGATGAGGAGGGCCGGGTCATCGGGTGGGAAGAGAAACCGACGTCCCCGCGGCCGATGGCGCACGACCCGGGCAAAGCGCTCTCGTCGATGGGCAATTACATCTTCAACACGGATCTGCTGGAGGACGTCCTCGTGGAGGACGCGCGGCGGAGTACCGACCACGACTTCGGGCGCACGATTATCCCGGAACTGTACCCGTACGCGCGGGTCTTCGCCTACAACTTTATGACCAACGAGATCCCGGGACTGCGGGCGACGGAGGAGCGCGGGTACTGGCGGGACGTCGGCACCATCGAGGCGTTCTGGCAGGCCAACATGGATCTGCTCGGCGCGTCGCCGGCGCTGGACCTCGACAACCCGCGGTGGCCGATCCTGGCCGCGCCGTTCGAAGCCCCTTCGGCGCGGGTGGTGACCGGCGAGGTGACCGATTCCATCCTCGGCGAGGGGTCGGTCATCGCCGGCGGGACCGTGCGGCGCTCCATCCTGGGACAGGGGGTCGTCGTCGAACGGGGCGCCGTCATCGAAGAGAGTGTCATCATGGACAACACGGTCGTCGGCAGCGGCGCGCGCATCCGCCGCGCGATCATCGACCGTTTCAACATGATCGAGTCGGAACGAACTATCGGATGGGATCGCGCGCGTGACCTCGAGGCGGGGCTGCTCGACCTGCCGTCCGGGATCGCGGTCATCCCGCGCGGGACGACCCGCGTACGGGGAGCCGTCGCGGTCGCCCGCTGACCGGCGAGGGTCGACGTGTGATGTTCCCGAAGTCCCGCGGTTTCACGCGGCATCTTGATGCCTGATCCCCCGGCCGGCCCCTCGAAGGGCGCGCGCGGCGCCGGCGCCGCGGCGCCCCCAGGCGAGGCGGTCCAGACCTCCGCGCGGCGCGTGTGCGTCCACGGTCACTTCTATCAGCCGCCGCGGGAGAATCCGTGGCTGGAAGCCGTCGAGGTGGAGGACTCCGCGCGCCCTTACCACGACTGGAACGCGCGGGTCACGGCGGAGTGCTATGCCCCGAACGGCGCGTCTCGCGTCTTGGATGCCGACCACCGCATCCTGCGGATCCGCAACAACTACCGCCGGATGAGCTTCAACGTCGGACCCACCCTCGCCGCGTGGATGGAGCACGCGGCGCCCGAGGCCTACGGGCGTATCGTGGACGCCGATCGCGACAGCCGCGCCGAGCACGCGGGCCACGGCAACGCGATCGCGCAGGTGTACAACCATATGATCCTGCCGCTCGCCAACCGCCGCGACAGGGAAACGCAGGTGCGTTGGGGGATCGCGGACTTCCGGCATCGCTTTGGCCGCGATCCCGAGGGGATGTGGCTGCCGGAGACCGCGGTGGACACTGAGACGCTCGAGGCGCTCGCGGCGCACGGCATCGCGTTTACGATTCTGGCGCCGCACCAGGCGGCCCGCGTGCGTCCGCTCGGCCAGAACGAATGGACCGACGTGGACGGCGGCCGCATCGATCCCCACCGCCCCTACCGGTGCGCGCTGCCGAGCGGCCGGCAGATCGCCCTCTTCTTCTACGACGGGGCGGTGTCCCACGACATCGCATTCGCCGGCCTCCTCGACAGCGGTGACGCGCTGGCCGGCCGCCTCCTCGGCGCGTTTGCCGGCGACGATCCCCGCCCGCAGCTCGTCCACGTCGCCACGGACGGCGAGTCCTACGGGCATCACCACCGGTTTGGGGAGATGGCCCTTACCCGCGCGTTCGAGCTGATGCGCTCGCGCACGGACGCCGCGCTGGCCAACTACGGCGAAGTCCTCGCGCAGATGCCGCCCGACCACGACGTGCAGATCGCCGAACCGACGTCTTGGTCCTGCGCCCACGGCGTGGAGCGGTGGCGATCGAACTGCGGATGCCGCACGGGCCATCCCGAGTGGTCGCAGGAGTGGCGGCGGCCGCTGCGCGAGACGTTCGACTGGCTGCGCGACGAGCTGGCGCGGGTATTCGAGGAGCACGGCCCCCGTTATCTGCGCGACCCGTGGGCGGCGCGGGACGCCTACATCGACGTGATCTTGAGCCGGTCGCCCAACGCGCTCGACGCGTTCTTCGCGGCGCACGGCCGGCCGGAGACCGAGGAGTCCGACCGCGTGGCGGCGCTGGGCCTGCTCGAGATGCAACGGCATGCCATGCTCATGTACACATCGTGCGGCTGGTTCTTCGACGACCTGTCCGGCATCGAGGCCGTGCAGGTGATCAAATACGCCGCGCGCGCGCTGCAACTCGCGGAAGGGTTCGGCGCGCGCCTCGAAGACGAGTTCACCCACCGGCTGGGCGCCGCGAAAAGCAACCTCCGCCAATGGCGCGACGGGACGACCATCTACCGGCGCGCCGTGCGCCCCTCGTTCGTCACGCTGCCGCGGGTCGTGGCCCACTACGGCATCAGCTCGCTGTTCGAGACCTACGAGGACATGGCGGAAGTCTTCTGCTTCACGGTCTGGCGGCGCGACGGCCGGCGCGAGAACGTCGGCGGGCACACGCTGGCCACCGGGCTCGTCACCGTCACGTCGCGCATCACCGCGGAGTCGTCGACGGCGGCGTACGCGGTGCTGCACCTCGGCGGGCACGACATCCAGTGCGGCGTGCGCGCCGGCGTGACCAAGGAGTGGTACGAGGCGATGAAGACGGGCGTGACCGGGGCGCTCGCCGAGCACGGGGTCAGCGCGGCGCTGCGCATGCTGGACGCGCAGTTCGAAGGGTCGCTCTTCGGCCTCGGGGACCTGTTCAAGGAAGAGCGCCGCAAGATCCTGGGGCTGCTCATCGAGGAACGGCTCGGGCGGTTCGAAGGCGTCTACGATGCGCTCTACGAGCAGTCGCGCCCGCTGATCGCGTTCATGCGCGAGTCGGACGTGCCGGTCCCGCCGGCCTTCCGCATGGCGGCCGAGGAAACGCTGACCCGCCGGATCGTCGCGGAGCTCCGCGCCGCCGCGACGCAGCCGCTGTCGGACCGCGCGTTCGAGGTCGCCTCCGAGATGGTCGCGCTCGACCTCGTGGACCAGTGGACCGACGCCTCCACGCTGCTTCGGACCGCGATCGAGGCGCGCGCGGAAGGGCTGCGGACCCAGCCGCTTGGCGAGGACCTCGACCAGGTGCACCGGCTGCTGGATCTCGCGGACACACTGGGGGTCACCCCGAATCTCTGGCAGACGCAGAACGCCTATCACACCGCGGCGCGCACGCATGCCGCCGATCTGCGCGAGACGCACGACGCGTCCGATCGCGTGGGCCTCTTCTGGAAACTGGGGGAACGCCTGGACTTCAACCTCGACGCCCTGCGCAATCCGGGCGGCTGACCCGCACCGACACACCTCCGCCCCGTGCCGGGCCCCTTCGCTCCGGCGGGCTTTGACGGGGTATTCCTTCACGCCGCAGTCTGGTACACCCCCCATTTTTTTGACTCGTATGCCTCCTGCCCCAGGTGTTGAAGATGTTTCGGTAATGGCGAGATTGGTACGCGGTGGGTCTGATGCCGTCTGGGTCCCTCTGTGGTATGGTTTAGAAAAAGATTCCAGCGGAGGTTGTCTCTTCAGCATGGCCACTAGCTTTCGCAAGGTGCTGCGGTCGGTGCCAGAGCCAACGGTGGCCGGCGGGCTCATCATGGTAGTGGCCACTTTCGCGGCCTCCGACCTGATCAAAGATCATTTCCCGATACCGCACGTCGACAACGTTTTTGTTTCGCAGGTGTCTAGTTCCACCACCCCGGTGTCCGCGACCAACTTCACGCAGGTCCTCATTCCGGCTCAGCCATGGCCGGATCTCGGTTACATGCGCACGGTTGCCCTTCAGCCGGTCTTTTCGGCAATTGTCGCGCCCATGCGCCCCCAGCCGACCGTTGTAAATGCTGCAACGGCGTCGGTCAATAAGCGTGGGGCTGTGGTCGCATCCCGCTGGGCCTCACTTGCGCGCCGACTCGTGCGCCGCTCATAACCCTACCGCCTGAACACAGCGACTGTGCGAGGCCCCTCTGCTCAGGTTTTCTGTTTCTCAGCCAGTTTCGCCCGCAGTTGCGATAGCCAGTATGACGTGTATTCGGGTCTTTAGGCTCCGCAAACCCTTGCAAATCTTGCGTTTGCTGCAGAACGACAGCTTGTCGTTTTGGTTTCAATTCGTGAAGGTTCCCTAACCTGTTTCGAGATGCGTTTTCTGGCGAGTTGAGGAATGTTTGGGGCTTTTCGCAAAAGGAGATCGTGGATTATATTCACAAACCAAAACTCCGAATTAGAGATCAGGCTGCTCCGCCTGATAGTTTTTGCTCAAAGGCTTTTTCGGACCCGATCCAACCGTCTTCTTGCTTCCAGACACTCGCGATTCCGCACACTGTGAGAAATTCTACGTAAGCCGGCCCGATAGACTCGGAGAAGAGCGCTAGCAAACGAGGCACATTTTTGCCGCGAAAGAGAAAATGCCTATAAGCAAATAGTTGCCCTATTGTGGCGCGGACCGCATCTGTGGCATTCCCGTGCACAAGCACCTTTCCCTCAACTAGCCATTCAGTGCTTTCCCGTCGTAGCATTAAATCAACCGGATGCTTAGCAGTCGATGCGTTGAACCCGTTACTAATGGCCCACTTTCCGTATTCTGCGATAAGCTTTTCGTGCCGCCTCCCTTTTACCAACGTTCGGCTCGCGAGATAAGCGACATAATCGTTGTCGTTCTTGGGCTTGAATCTCCACAGTGGATCATCAGCTCCCAAGGCGTCCGGCGGCGCGCTGGCTGAAGCTATCACACCTGGTCTGGCCTGGAGAAGCAAACGTTTCCTGGCGACAGCAAGCTGATAAAGTTCGATGAACCGAACTAAGTCGTTTCGAAGTTCCGATTCCGAAGGAAGAGTTCTGAAGTCATATCTGCGCGCAGCGATATTGCCTGCCTCATATGCCAGCTGACGGAACCCTCCCGCTCCAAGGTCCATTTTGTCATCAAGGTTGCGAAGCAACCCGCTAGGCAGAGTACTTCTTATCATTCTGGCGTCGTGCGCCAGTTTTTCTCTTGCCACTCTCTGCCCGAGCTGCCTCGTGAGATCGGTAATACCTTGGTTCAGTGTAAGGGTGACGCTCCGAAGGTCCTCCGCAAAAATGTAGACAACATACACGCCGCGCTGAGCCGAAACAGTCTCATCAGGATCGAAAAAAGCAACCCATGGGGTGAACGTGGCTATTCCCCGCCCACCACTTCCCTGGATGACTATGCCGCCGGGCACATGTTGGCCAAGTTCGGAGTTGGCGCGTTTCAGGAGAGATTGCGCGTCTGCTGACACTCCCGCAAGTCTGTTGTAGCTCCCCGCGATCCTAAGCAAGAATTCACGAATATCCATTTGGTGCTCTCTCCTATGCCAAGAATCACGCCCCAGACTCGTTGCCAAAGGTTCTTGTCTATGTTGACGGTGTTATGCTGCTTTCTTGGTCTGTCCGAAGGGACTTTTCCTCACAACCCCCAAGATACGAACAAGGATTCGCTATTTGACTATCCCGAATTGTGTTCCTCAGAAGGCGAGGACTCGCCCGGGCCGATGTAGAATATTCTCTAGGGAATGTTCTCGTGGGAACATGAGCGCTACCAACTACGATCCACTGCTGACGGTGGCAGAGGCAGCCAGGATCTTAGGCTATACCGTGCAGCACGTTAGGGTACTGATTCGAACCGGGAAGCTAAAGGCGAAAAAGCTTGGTCGTGACTGGGCTCTTAGAGAAGCTGATGTGAGGAACTACATGGATCAGCGATCCTTGGCGTCTGAGTCACGCTCGAGGGACTGAACAAAGTGGTAACTCCTCGATTCACATCGCTTGAGTTGTTCTCCGGGGCAGGAGGTTTCGCCCTAGGGCTAGAGAGATCCGGATTCCGCCATCTTGGAATGATTGAAATCGAAAGGTACTCGTGCGAGACTCTCAGATCCAATAGCCGAAGAGGTTCCTTGCAGATTGCAGAGTCCGACATTCACGAGGGCGACGTGTCCCGGTTCGATTTCTCACCGTATCGCGGAAAGGTGGACTTGCTGGCTGGTGGGGTTCCCTGTCAGCCATTCTCGCTCGGCGGGAAACACACCGGGCACCTGGACCCGCGCAATCTCTTTCCCGCAATGTTCAAAGCCGTGCGGAAGTTGCGGCCCAACGCCATCCTTATTGAAAACGTCAAGGGTCTTGCCCGACCCCGATTCAGGCCCTACTTCCTCTATATCCTCATGCAGCTGTGCCTTCCAGCGATGGAAAGGAAGAAGGGCGAATCGTGGCAGCGACATAGACAAAGGCTATTAGAAGCATGGCCGGTCGGTTTTCTGAACGGTGCTGCGCCCACAGCACTCGCGTACAATATTAGGTATCGTCTAGTTGAGTGCGCCAACCTCGGCGTTCCGCAGCGGCGTCAGCGAGTGTTCATCATGGGGTTTCGAACAGACCTTGGACTTGTGCCTCGATGGCCAGACGAGATTTGGGCCGAGGCCGCGTGTTCCGAGGAGGCACTTCGCTACGCGCAATGGATTGATGGGTCATATTGGTCCGAGTGGTCCATTCATCGACCCGATATTCCGGCAAATCCGTCTGACAAGAGGCAGTTACTTTCGGCGCAAGGGAAGCCAACGACATCGCGATGGCGTACGGTGCGCGATGCCCTGAAGGGATTGCCTCAACCGGTTGAGGGAGTCTCGCACCCAGACTTCGAGAATCACGTTGGAATTCCGGGGGTCCGCTTCTATAAAGGACACACCGGTAGTACCATGGATCAGCCCTCGAAAGCACTTAAAGCAGGAGATCACGGAGTCCCCGGAGGCGAGAACGCCATCATCCTCGATGATGGGACTTCCCGATACATGACGGTTAGGGAAGCCGCCCGGATTCAAACTTTCCCAGATGATTATGTGTTCGTTGGCCCTCGAAGCGAGGCTATGCGGCAGATTGGAAACGCTGTTCCCGTCCTTGTGGCCGAACTCATGGGCAAAGCAATCGCGCACCAACTGACCAGCTCTCCAAAGGGAACGGGCATCCATCGTACGAAGACCCCGGCGATTGGCAAACAAACTTTAATGATCTAAGCCGCTTACCGCCTCGGTGTTGTGGTATGGGGATCAAGGTCATTCACAAGATCACCGCGGGTGCTCTTTCCGCCAGCAAAAAGGTCAGATCCAAGGCGAGCCGATTTCGCTCATTACTCATGCGATGGGCGAAGAGACATGGGCGGCACTTCCCTTGGCGCCTAACCTCTGATCCATTTAAGACCCTCGTAGCCGAGATCATGCTTCAACGTACACGATCCGATCAGGTCACGCCAGTGTACCAGCACTTCGTCGGCCGTTATCCCACTGTGACGGATCTGGCAAAGGCGTCGCAAGATGATGTCGCTCAAATTCTTCGTCCGTTGGGCCTCGCGTTTCGCGCCAAAATATTTAAGCGATTGGCGCAAACCGTGGTGGATGGGGGATCGGAGACCCCACCTACACTTGCCGAGGACGCGATCAAACTACCTGGCGTGGGGCCATACGCAGCGTCGGCCGTTGATGCTTTCCTTGGTGGCCGGCGTATTCCGTTGATAGACGCGAATATCGCCCGAATCATCAGCCGCGTCTTCGATATTGGAAGAACGAATTGGCGATACGCCACGTCCGCAGAACGACAGGCGATTTATGAGGTCGCTGCCCTGTGCATGGGGCGCATTCGCCCCCGTTCTTATCACTATGCGATCCTCGACTTCGCGGCGAAGGTGTGCACACCGCTTCAACCAGTTTGTCCAAAGTGTCCGATGTATCGTGCGAGTGTCTGCGCGTACGGCAAGGCATACACTGAGCGCACGTAGGAGGACAGATGTCTCGAAAAACGAACATTTTCCCGCGTGGCCGATGGCAGATTCCGCTTCGACTTCACCAAAGCCGTACAAGCGCAGTTTGCTGACCAACTAGAGACTCAACCGGAAAAACCACTCTCAGAATCCGGTGCTCCCGCAGAACCGGGAGTCTACGTCCTTTACCGAAATGGCAACGTCGTGTACGCTGGAAAAGCCGTCAGCGGGGCGCGGCTCTACTCGCGTCTCAGAGAACACGCTAAGACGATTCGCCGCAGCCAGAACATTTCGATAGATGAGATGACGTGTCGATACCTCGCAACCGACGAGGATTGGATGGCCGCCGCAGCCGAAAGCACGATGATCGCAAAATACAAGCCTCCATGGAACGGAAGTGGGTTTGGTCGTCACACTCCTGGTGCTGGACGACCTGGAATCCGGGTCAGTCGATGGGAAACCGAGTTTCCTCCGAAACCATCGGTTCCACGAAGACCGCAAAGAGAAAAACCTGACAAGTAAATCACGTCTTAGACTACCTCGTCAGAAGTCCTGTGTTTTTGATGTGCCCAACGAGCATGGCTTGCGTGGCGTGTGCGTCGGCTCCGTTCTTGAGCGGAAAGCGTTATCCACTCCCGCCGCTTGGCTCGGGCAAGTGACGCTGCGCGTTTCTTTCCGGCCTCTCCGCCGTGCGCTGGATCTCGGCCTTCATCGCGGAGCCGCGCGAGCGTCTCGTTCCCTTGGACGCTGATCCGACGTTGGACATTCGCCTTCCACTACACGAGTAGCACGCTGGTGAACAGAAGCGGCGGCCTGGTCGGCGGGAGATTCGCAGTCTATGATCTCGGCATGATTTCACGGCTCCTCAGAGCCTTGGGAATCGGGCCGCGCCGACTCCGCAGACCCGCTTGGATCGTTTCCCGATAGAAAGCTGGAAGGCAATCGTCGCACACGCCTGGATAATTGCTTGGAGGCCCCTCAAGCAACACGCCGCAGCGCTGACATGCGCGGATCTCGCGAAGCGGTGGTGGCGGCATGTCACGGGCCCACCGCTTCTGCCCAAGCGGGGCCCGGGTCCGTCGTGGCGGCGGGACCTCGATAAGCCGCCAGGCGCGGCGTTCGCCATATCGTGGGAGCCGCCGAAGACGGCCGAGCAGGTACGTCATCACGGGCCCGAGTGCTCGACGAAACTCGGTCATCCAGGGCCACAGTTTCGCGCATAGGTCTTGGTCGAGCAGGCATCGGCCGTCGCGCAGCGCCCACAGTTCGCCGGGTCTGAAAGCGTGAGTGAAGCACAGGTTCAGCACAAGGCGATCGGCGATGGGACGCACAGGTTCCATCACGTCGTAGACGAAAGAACGTCGACTGTCTATGTCGGTGTGCAGCATCGCAAGCGCGGGGTCGAGGCCTGCCTCGTGGCAGGCGACGAGCGCTTCAGACTCGACGAGCGCATAAGCGTAATTGAGGAGCGCGTTTGCGGGATCGGCGGCATTACGGTTGCCGTTGTTGAGAGGGGAGCCGCGTCCGGCAAACTTTCGCCAGTGGTCAGGCACGGTCCGCGCGTAGGACGGTGGCGCGAAGTGGAGAGGGAGTTGATTCCACGCGAGGTAGTATGCCGTTGCTGCTTTTGCCTCGATCTCGCGGAGCTCCGTAATCGTACGTTGCTGATTAGTCTTCTGCAGTACCGTATCGACTGCGGTTAGTGCTTTCGGAATAATCCAGCGTGGTGGCGCATCCTTCGGGAGGTGCGCGAGCGGAGCGGCGAGCTCGCGCAACACATCGCGCTGTCCTTCGATCTTACGTCGGATAAGCCAGCGGGCAACCTCCGCGCCAGCATCGGTGAACGGGGCAAGGGCCTGGGCGCGGCGCAGCGCCGCCCGACCTTCCCCGCCGCGACCAGGCAAGAGGGTCCACCGGGACTCACCTGATTGGGAGAGGGCAACAACGGGGACACCATTCTCCGCGCTCCAATCCAGGGCATCTAGGGTCGCGAAACCCGAGCCGGCCAGCAACAAGAGGCGCCGTACGCGTCCCGCTGCGCGCGTGATCTTCCGGGTTTCTTGCCGCGCTTCGAGAGGGAAACCATCGGTGATTTCCAGCTGATTGCGCCGGACGCGGAGCTTGACGCCGTGGCCGGTGATAGTGACAATCTCGCGAGGATTGCGGATGGTGCTATACTGACGCTGCATCGGCGGTTCCTCCCCTCAAGGTGGTGCTGCCGGTGCTCACCCTCGCGTCTGTGTCCGCAGGCGCGGGGGCACTTCTTATCTCGGCTATCTTGTGAAAATCTCTCCGCTCGCCGTTACAACTTCTCCGTTGTCATTGAAGCGCAATTCGTGTTTGCGCCATGTTTCAGGATTCAAGATTGTCCCGTGAGTCGCATTCATAAGCGGCGCGATACCGAGGGTATCGACTAGATCGCGACAAGCGAAGGACACGATTTCATTTTCAGTGAGTTTCGGGAACAGATGTCCCCACTCGACGCTCTTCGCTAGGCTAAGTTGTTCCTTGAGATGGCTTCGAAGGTGCACGTGATAGAAAAACCGAGCCCATTCAAATGTACTGTCGTCAATATCGTCGATCATCATCATCGTTTCGTGACGCGCACCCATTAGTGCGCCGGCCGTTTTCGCGTGAAGCGCGAATTGACCGTCGCGGGGGATGCCCATAATACGCCGTCGTTGAGCGCGTGAATGAAGAATCTTGTCGATGAGCCCGTCGAGCATCTTCCGGTCGATCTTCTTGTGATAGATCATATCCGCCGCCGTCTTCACGAACACCGGTTTTCCCGGTACTCGTTCGTACGGAGTTGTCAGCAGATCCCACAGTTGCCGCGCCACCCTCCTGGCGCCCTCCACGGTGTCCGTTGAATAACATGAATAGGCTTGACACCAAGTCCTGATGACCCGTCGTACTTGTTGGAGAGGAACATGCGATTCCCCAAGCCAGAGCCACGCCCAAACAGGTACGTTGCAAAGGTTGGTTACTTTGGTGATCCCGCGTTTACGCTGGTCGAGAAGAGCGAGGAAGAGATCGCCCTGTGAGGAAGGCCACGTCGCAACGCTCCCTCGGCCCCGACCTAGACCTCGACGGGTAGGCCTGTCCAGCAATCCAAGACTTGCCCAATCATGCACGAGACGGGTTGAAACGGCATAATCCCATTTTCTTGCTAAGGCGATCAAATCATCAATGGCAAGGGGCGTAGCCCGAGTCACAATTACATCTTACACTCAATTCGTCGTTTTCTCCAGACCTAGTTCGCTGCAATCCGATTGTTCTAAATGCTAGTTGGGATTACAATTTACTCCGAAATCACTCATGTTCTGGAGGTTCCCGTGGAAACTATCGACTCAAAAGGAAGGAAGACCGTGGGCATCACCCTCCCCCAAGCACTTATCGCCCGTCTCGACCGGGACGCGGCGGCAGAGTATCTCCCACTCTCTCGGCACATCGAGCGCCTGATTCGCCGGGCGCTGTCCAGTTGCCATGATACTCCGGCCGAAGCCAAAGAACAGACATCTGACTGAATGCGAGCCCGGCCGCCGCGATGACTAACCGCGTTCTATTCCCGCCGACCGACCTCGGGAACGCCCGCCGCTTCGTGGAGCGTCACGGCGAAGACCTACACTACGTGCCCGGTCTGGGTTGGGTCACCTGGCATTGCCTTCGCTGGGTACCCGATGCAACCGGCGAGGTGATGCGCCGGGCCAAGGAGATCCCCGACCTGATTCAGACCGAGGCCATCAAATGCCCGCTCGGAACTCCACTTCGGAAAATTCTTCTCCGGTGGGCGCTGAAGAGCCAGTCGCGGCCGCGTCTTGAGGCACTCATCGCACTAGCCCAGACGGAGCCCGGTATCATCCGGCATGCCGCCGCGTTCGACGCTGACCCGTGGCTCCTCAACGTCAGGAACGGCACCATCAACCTCCGGACCGGTGAACTCCTCCCCCATCGACGGGCTGACCTCCTGACCAAGCTGGCGCCCTTCGTTTATGACCCGGCTGCCAAGTGTCGGCGCTTCGACAGGTTCCTCAATAAGATCACGGACGGGAATACGTCGATCGTTCGGTTTCTTCAGCGAGCCATTGGGTACGCCCTTACGGGTCAGACCACGGAGCAGGTGTTGTTCATCTTGCACGGGTCCGGCGCGAACGGCAAGTCTACGCTGCTGGAGGCGGTTCGCTACGTCCTCGGCGACTATGCGATGCAGGCAGATTCATCCACATTCCTCGCGCACGGCCCCGACGCGATCCGAAACGATGTCGCGCGTCTGCGCGGCGGGCGCTTTATCACCGCCGTGGAGGTCAACAGTGGCCGCCATCTCGACGAGGCGCTGGTCAAACAGATTACCGGCGGGGACACGGTGACCGCGCGCTTTCTATACGGTGAGCCTTTCGAGTTCACGTTCACCGGTAAAGTCTTCCTCGCCTGTAACCACAGGCCGGACATCTACGGCGCGGACCTCGGGCTGTGGCGGCGCATTCGGCTCATTCCGTTCACGGTCACCATTCCGCCGGACGAACAGGACCGGCACCTCCTCGACGCCCTGCGTGAGGAGGCACCGGGCATCCTCCGATGGGCGGTCGAGGGTTGCCGTGCATGGCAGCGCCAGGGCCTCGGTGATCCCCCGGACGTGGTCAGCGCGATGGCGACCTACCGCGAGCAGTCCGACGCCCTCGCGGGGTTCCTGGTCGAACGGTGCGTAGCCGGCGCAAAAACGTCGTGCGAGGTCGCCGATTTGTACCGGGTCTATAGAGACTGGGCCGACGGAGCAGGCGAGCGCCAAGTCAGCCGCCGCCGCTTCGAGCAGATGCTGGCCGAGCGCGGATTTAAATTCAGCCGGGCGGGCAAAGCGAAGGTCTGCACCGCGCTCGCGTTGCAGCCCGGCCTAATGGATCCCTCGGTGATACGCGGTTTACCAACTCGTCCATGGTGGCAGCGTGCCGGAACGGCCACAGCACGCCGATCACGGACGCCGAAAACCCTGCGATATGCACGCCAGCTAAGGGGCGGTTAGTTGCCCCCGCGCCATCCCTCGCTCGTGGCTCGCGCGCGCAAGGTGGAGGACTTCGAGACCTTCCTCTCGCAGGGCGCCTCCCCGGCTCGCGCGCGGCGAGAAGCGGGGGTCTGCATCGCGGACGTAGACGCGGTGCTGGGACGGGGCGCATATCGCCGCGCAGGGCGCGCCTATGCCTCGCACCGTAGCGGCAAGGCCATGTACGTGCTGCGACAGGACGGATGGCACCCGGCGCGAGTGTATAGACACGAGGATCGTGTTTTGCTAGCGCGCTACGCGAATGCCCTCAAGCGCGCGGACCAGGACCCTCGCGCCCTCGATCCGTTCGAGGGGAAGACCATCACCACGTCGCTCGGCCGAGTCAAACTCGTTACGACCAGGCGGACTCTCGCTGTGCTCGACCGCAAGGACCAGATCCGTGGTCAGATCGATCGCCTCTACATCAGTTGAAACGCTCATGCGTCTCGACCGCCGGGCACGGCGGGTCGGGTATAGGGGGAAGACGTGCGTCGTCTGCGGTGGCCCCGGCCTGGACGTATGCTACGCGGTTCCACTCCGCAGCCTACCAGAGGACTTACAGAAGCGATATATCGAAGAACATCATCTGGCGCGTAAGAGGGCCGACGCATTGACGGTCCCGGTGTGCCCGACATGCCACGAGCGACTCGACCTCAAACAGTACGACCGCCCGAAAGAAGCGCAGCACCCTTCGTCTCCCCGCGAGCGGCGGGCGGCCCGTCAGCTGGGGTTGGCGGATCTAATCGAAGCGCGAATCAAAGTTGATTCGAAGATCGTCACGATGCTTCGGTTAATGGCGATGGAGGAACTCCATGAACCCCCCTCGTGATGCTCTCCACCTAACAGCGTACGACCGCGCCTACATTCTTCCGCGCGCACCACACGAGAAAACCAGCGACTCGCCTCTGCCCCCGGGACGGCGGCGGCTATCGCGGGGAAAGCAAATGCTCTCGCTCGCGGTCATCACCCGCCCTCGCCTCGGGCAGTCCTTGCTCTGTGCGGGGATGGCGCGCGCGGTCTGGTCGCGTGGACGGTACAGAATCATCGAACGCGAGCTAGTCCCAGGGGCCGAGCTTCAAGCTGCCCACCTCGGCGCGCCCCGCGCCGACAGCGTTCACGTCTTTCAGGATCTCCGCGAATTCGCGCGACGCAGATTGATCGCCGGCGGCTACGAGGCCGGAATCATGATCGCCGGATGGGACATGCCGTTCCTTCTCAGTCGATTTGCGCGTGCCGTCCGGTTCGGCCGCGATACGGCATGCCGACATATGACCCTCGTCCTCACTGGAGATCCCTGGGACCCGCGCGTGAAGATTACGGCCTGGGACGGGACGCGAAGTCAAATCAACTGGACCCGATTCGCGGGATCTAGCGACCGGGAGGAGGAAGGACACGACGTCTTCCCCGGTCTCTTCTTGGACCTCCAGGAGCAAGCGCACATGTACTCGGCCGAGCGGCTCACGTTTGCTGAAGCGTGCGCGCTGTTCGGGGTTAACCCACCGCAGGACCTCGCACCGGCGGACGAGGTGACCGACGAAGTTGTTCGCAACCTGTTCGACGCACTCCGCGCGACGGTCGACCAGACCTCCGCTTTGATCGGCGAGTGGAACAAGATCGGCGGCGCTGCTGTCCCCGTACCATCACCACATCCTCACACCCTACGGAAACGCACGCCACGGCCCGTCTTTCCGACCGAAATTGCCTCGCAGGCTACGCTCCTCGGTGCGGTGCTGGAACAGGCGGGCATCTCCCGAGACGCGGATGCGGGGGTTCCGCCTGAATGGCTGGGCCGGGCCATGGCAGCATACAAGGGCGGCCGGTGCGAAGCGATGCTGCCCGGGATGATCGTTCCGGTCCGGTACGTGGACGTTCTCTCCGCGCATCCGGTGGTCGGATCGCTGATCGGCGCGTCGGACCATCTCATCGCGGAGCGTGTTACCGTCGAACCCGCCACGAGCGAAGCGCAAGAGTTCGTCCGGAAGGTGACCTTAGATGCCCTCCTTGATCCGGCCCTATGGCGTCGGGCCGGGACGATCCTGTGCCGCATTCGTCCGCGCGGAGACGTCATCCCGGAGCGGTCACGTTATGCCGAGCGCGCCGACCTGACCGTGGGACTGAATCCAACATGGTCCGGCCGTGACCGATGGGTCATGCTCCTCGACGTAATTGCGAGCCCAACTCTTGGGAAACCCGTTCCTGAGATCCTGGAGGCCGTCCGATTCGTGCCCGGGCCGCCGCGAGCGGGGCTGCGCCGCATTCCATTTCGGGGGACGGTCCTCGATCCACAAGGCGATCTGTTCCGGCAACTCGTCGAAGAGCGACTCCGAGCCAAGGGTGACGGAGACACGTTGTGGGCGCAGTTCCTCAAGGTCATGGAAAACTCGCTCTACGGCCTATTCCCTCAGTACAACGAAGTCGCTCGCGGCCGAAAGCGTGCCGCCAAGATCGCGGACGTATGGGACGGGAACGGGCACCGGACTGTCCCGCTATTCGACCGCCACTCTAAGAAGCGTATTCGGCCTGAAGAAGTCCCCGGTCCGTTCTTCCGCCCCTGGCTTGCGGCGGCAATCACGGCCGGGACGCGTCTGCTACTCGCGATGCTGGAAGCGAAGGTCCAAGAGCACGGCGGGACCATAGTGGCGGCAGACACGGACTCCGCGCTGATCGTTGCATCCAAGGAAGATAGATTCATTCCGTGCCGAGGCGGCCCACATCGGCCCCCAACTCGGACACAGGCGATCCGTGCGTTGTCGTTCGTGGAGGTCGACGGAATTCTAGAGTGGTTCCGGCCCCTCAGTCCGGTCGGCGTCGACGTGTGGAAGCTCGAAGGCGAGAACACCCCGCCACCGGGAGCGCGGGGTGGCCTGCAGTGTCTCAGTTACGGCCCGAAGCGCTACACGCTGTTCTACGACCTTGCGGACGGGCGAATTCAGATCGTGAAGGCCAGCGCACACGCGCTGACCGTCCGGCCACCGCACGGCATAATGAAATCGGAGTTCCTCATCTCGGCGTGGGAGGCGCTGATTCGATATGAGAGTGGCGACCGGCAGGCGATTCAGCGGCTCCCCTATGCCCGGGAGATCGCGGTCGGCGAACTATCCCTGCGGAGTGCCTCGGTGTTCCGGAAGGTCCGCGATGCCCTTCCGCCCGATGCCGGTCCGCTGCTTCCATTCGGAACTCTCATGGTCGCCTATCAGGCCGCTGGCGTTATGACCTGGGGGCCCCGTATGACCGCGCTTCCAGTCGCGCCGTCGGTACCGGACCCGCTGCAGGCGCCGTGGATTGATCTCAACTCAGGGTTCTCGGTGGACGTGATTCCGACACCGCAGACGGACGAGGAATGGGAAGCTGCGCTGACCGCCGACGGAAAGCCTCGAATGATCGCCGCAACCTACGCGGACATGCTGCGGCAGCACCGTGAGGGGACCGAGTACAAGTACGTGGCCCACAACGGTCGTCCGGCGACTCTCCGGTGTGGCCTCCTGCGGCGCCGGTCAGTGTTCATCGAGCGCAGCGTGGCCATCGGCAAGGAGTCACGGTTGGCCGAGGAGGCGGTCGCGGGTGCGGTTGCGGCCGATGAGATGGATACGATCTACGGGACCACAGCGGATCACTCCGACAGCGCGGAGCGCGAGGCTGCCCTCCGCGAACTTCAATTGGTGCTTCCAATTCTCCGGCCGATCCCGCGTAAGTCGCTGGCGAAACGTGCTCGGGTATCCGCGAGTTCGAAGATCCTGTCTGCCATCATGAGCGGGCGCAAACATCCCGGAATCACTCTTGCCTGGCGGCTCGTCGAAATTGCCAGCAAGATTCAACAGGTTAAGTCGACTTCGAGTGAGTACGCGTGTAATAAATGAGCTCGCTCGCTTTATCGATTGTTAACGCATTTTGAGCTATCAGTGGCTGAGTATCCAGGATGCCACGGATGTTCATGTTGATGGCAGAGACTCCCGAAACCATCAGCCGGACAACCGGGCGGGCAAGACTCTGCCTTGCGACTGCAGTAGGTCTTCGCGCCATGCTCTCTTAGCATCTTTAGGATTTCCGGGGCAGGGTGCTTATATGCATTCTCACCCACCGAAATGTACGCTGATTTTGGGTGCAATTGCTCAACCAGTGCTTCATCTAGCCCAGTCTTACTTCCGTGGTGGGGCACTTTCAAGAACGGATAACTTTGATTCGCGGTTACCTCCCTTATGACATCAGCACCTGCATCCGAGGGCAACAGAGCGTAAGGTACACCCTTGTAAACTAGATCGAGCACCACGCTTGCGTTGTTATGAGCGGTTGTCTCAGGGGCCACTTCGACGCCGGCGCTCTTGGCAAGCTCTCTCATGACAGAGGCGAAGGGGGCCTCGTCGGCTTCGAGTTCCTCCCAAGCTTCCTGTAGTTTGTTAGCATCTGGGTTGAGCACACGGACAACAACGTCCCCTAAGTTCCATGACATGCCGGACATGATAGGCTGCGGCGACAACCCATGCCTTCCTAGCGCACCTACGAGATCGGGAATCGCCTCCAAGCTCTTCTCCAACATGTCCCACACGCCACCATGCTTTTTGAATTCCTGATATCGCTGGCGGCGTAGAGTTTCCAATAACACATCGGGATGACTCGGAAGGTTAATGTAGAATCTCGAAACTGTGCACCTGTCGAGCACTTCAGTAAATCCCCCGACGTGATCGATATCAAAGTGGCTGCAAATAACAGCATCCAGAGAACCGCGCGCATACTTGAGTACGAAATTGGCAACTGTGCCACCCTCGTCCGGTGGTCCAGCATCGATCAGCACAGTCACGTCGCGTGTGGGAGTCCCCAGGGTAAGTAGGAACGCATCGCCTTGGCCAACGTCAATCATGTCAATCAGAAATCCCATCGACGTTTACTTCGCCTCCTTGTTTGCCTGCTTTGCCGGGAAATTCGCAAGGAAGACGTCATAAACGGACTTGGCGAAATCCTCGCCACGCTTTTTGACCTGCCAATAAGATACGCACATTCCGACAAGCCATGCGCCCAGAGCAATACTCGCTTTTGATCCGAGTTGCCAGTGGTAATCAACGATGTAGCTCCAGCCGCCTAGGATTATCAGTACAGCGAAGACAGTAAAGAGTGAGCGGTAAAGACCGTACTGGGCGACGAATGTCTGAGGTAGCTCGCTAAGTTTTTCTACCGCCCGATAGCAACGATAAAAGATCTCCTGGTTCCTCTTTAGCACATCGGCGGCCGTTTCACGGTTCTCTCCTGGCATGTCCGCACCGAATTTTTCCTTAACCGCAAAGGCGAGCTCCGCCTTGTATGTTCGACTAAGAGTACGATCTGTCGGAAGTAACCATCGCGCTGACGGAAACCCTCCCCAGGTAAAGAGCAGAAATTTCTCTGTGACGCGCCCACTGATACCGTGAAGGATGAGGCCAGTTACGTACCCGATAACTATGAGAATGGACGTATCGGACAAGCCGCCCGAGAAATTGACTGTAGCACGGAGAGTAGGGCCAACCGGGGTCAATGTGAGTGCCCAGATAAAGAAGAGACCCGGCATGATGACGGCAATGAAATCATAAAGACTGAAGCGAGCAAGCATCGTCCAGCCCTTTCTCCCCTTGGCGCATCATTGTACCACCATCAAATTAATTACAGGGAGACCAACCGGATTAGGTGTACCAGACTGCGGCGCGAAGGAATACCCCCGGCGGGCTTTGACGCGGCGGGATGGGTTCGTCTATGCTTACCGTAAGTCATGACTTACGAACTGGTTCTGGACGCCCTCGGCGACCCGACGCGCCGCTCGATCCTGGAATGCCTCCGCGCCGGGCCGCGGCCGGTGGGCGTGCTGGCACGACGCCTGCCGGTCAGCCGCCCCGCCGTCTCGCAGCACCTCCGCGTGCTCCGGGAGGCCGGGCTCGTGTCCGCGCGGCGGGTCGGCACGCGGCATCTCTACGCCATCAACCCCGCGGGCCCGGCGCAGCTTCGCGAGTACGCGGATCGTCTCTGGGACATCGCGCTCGACCGATTCAAGGAGGCCGCCGAGGGGGACGCCGGCCGCACCGGCACCCCCCGGCCGGCAAAACGCCGAAGAAAGAGGTGAGCATATTGCCCGACAAGACCAGCCTGACCGCCATCTACAAATCGGTCACCGTCGCCCGCCCCGCGGACGCCGCCTTCCGCGTGTTCATGGACATCGGGAGTTGGTGGCCGCGCAGCCACTCGTACAGCGAAGCCCGGGCGAAGGACATCTTCTTGGAGAACCGTGTCGGCGGGCGATTCTACGAGCGGTATACCGACGGCGAGGAGTTCGTGATCGGCCGCGTCGTGGCATACGACCCGTCGCGCCGGGTGGCCTTTACGTGGACGGGGCCGGACATGGAGCAGCCCACGGAAGTGGAGGTCACATTCCACGCGGACGGAAGCGGCACGCGAGTGGAGCTGGTGCACAGCGGCTGGGACCGGGTCGGGAGCAAGATCGCGCACGGGATGGCAGACTTCAACCGCGGCTGGGATCCGGTGATCCAAGCGTATGCAACGCACATCGAGAAAAGCCGATAGGGCCGCCGGCGGATGTTCAGCAGCGATTCCGTCCTGAGCGTCGACGGCAAAGTCGCGCTCGCGAAAGAAGCCTACCGCTTCGTGAGGCGCGGAACCACGGGCTGATTCGCCGTGCAACCGTAAAGAGAGGAGCGACGTGCGGTTGGGCTATCGGGCCCGTCACAGATCCTAAGGGCGGCTGGGGCTTGGCGATCGTCGTGGCAGAGAGCGACGATGAAGTTCGCGCACTCGGTGCCGCGGACCCGACGATCAGAGCCGACGCGGGATTTCGCGTCGAGGTCTATCCGATGCCGCAGGCGATCCTCCGGCGCCCGACGCCGCCGCCAGACTGAGCGAGGACGGCGCGGTCACCGCAAGATCGCCGCGGTGACCGCGCCTCCCAGCCGTCAGCGGGCGCCGGCGCGGCTTTCCACCCATGTCCGCGCGTCGGGCGACTTCGCCCACTCGCCTGCGACCTGTCTCGTGCTCACGTTTAGGCGATTCCAAATGTTGATCAACCCGATGGAGAGCAGCAGGCCCGCGAGCGCGTGCTCGTCATAGTGCCGGGCCGCCTCATCCCAGATCTCGTCCGGGACAGGATCCGGCCGATCGCTGAGCCGTGTGACCGCTTCGGTCAGCGCCAGCGCGGCGCGCTCCGCCTCGCTAAAATAGGGCGCGTCTCGCCACGCCGCCACCGCGAAGAGACGCTCGTCGGTTTCCCCGGCCCTCTTAAGATCCCGCGCGTGCATGTCGACGCAGACGCTGCAGCCATTGATCTGGCTGGCACGAAGTTGGACGAGGTCGCGCGTCCGGGGAGGGACGCCGCCCTTCTCCGCGGAGGCCCCGGGCGCGTGTAAGGCCTTCATAGCCTCGGGAATGATCATTACAGGATGGTTCATCCGTGCGTGTATGGCCCACCTCCAAGCCTTGCCGGTATTGGGGCCACGAAGGAATGTGACGGATGGGCGAACGGCAAGGGCCCGGCGAAAACATGATGGGATTCAGGATCGCGCGCGGGAAGATGGTGGAGATTGCCGTGCCGGCTGATCCCATCCGCCCGCGCGGGCTCGATCTCCCGGTCTTCAACACTTGACGGGAGCGCGGTCGGCGCTCCGCCCTCCCTACACGGCCCGGAGTTTGTCCGGGTTGCCGATCGCCCACACCGTCCGGATGCGCGATTGATCGACCTCGATGCTTACCACCACAAACGGCGTGCCGTCGGCGCGCTGCACGAGCAGCGTCGGCTTCCCGTTCACATTGGCCACCAGCAGCCGCGCGCCGGGGGGCGTGAAGCGGGCCGTGACCCCGATGAGGAAGCGCGCGACCCCGGCCGCACCGTGCACGGGCCGCGGTGCCGCGCCGGGGATCTTGCCGCCGCCGTCGGCCCACAGCGTCACGTCGTCCGCCAGCAGCGCCGTCAATCCGTCGATGTCACCCGTGCGCGCCGCACGGAGAAACCGCTCGAGAAGACGGCGGTGCTCTTCGGGGCTCGCCTGAAATCGCGGCCGGTGCGCCGCGATGTGGTCGCGCGCCCGGCTGAAGAGCTTGCGGCACGCCGGCTCGGACCTGCCGAGGATCGACGCGATCTCGTCGTACTCGTATTCGAAGACCTCCCGCAGCAGAAACACGGCGCGCTCCGCCGGCGTCAGGCGCTCGAGCAGCACCAGGAACGCCAGCGAAATGGTATCGGCCTCCACCGCGCGCGCCTCCGGTCCGGCGAGTTCGGGATGGGCGGCATCGCCCACCGGTTCGGGCAGCCACGGCCCCACGTACGTCTCCCGGCGCACGCGCGCAGACGCGAGATGATTAAGACAGAGCCTGATCACGATAGCTGACAGAAACGCCCTCGGAGACCTGATCGTGTCGAGCGGCGCCGGCTGGAAGCGCAGGTAGGTGTCCTGCACGATGTCCTCGGCCTCCGCCGCGCTCCCGACCATCCGGTACGCAAGCGAGAACAGGAGCGGACGGTGTTCCTGGAAGACGGCGGCGTGGCCGTCCTGCGCGGCGGCCACCCTACCGCTCGAGGGGTGCCGGGGAGGCAGACACGGCCGGCCGAAGGTCCTCGGCAGGTGACGCGGCCGGGCGGACCGGCGGGACCGCGATGCGGCGCATTTTGCGCCGGCCGGGCCACTCGAAGACCCACGGCGCCACCCGCTGGACCTTGATGATCGCGAGCGCCAGCCGGACGAAGAACTCCCGCACCCCCACGGCAAGCCTTCCGGTGAGAATGAGGCCGCGCGGGGTGTCCCGGCCGCCGTCGAGAAACTGCACGACCCCATTGTGCCGGCCGAGGCTGATGCCCGCCGCTCCGTACGACATCCCAAAGGCGGTGGGCGGTGCGCCGTTGAGGTGCGCGGCCAATGAGTCCGCGCCGTGGGCGCCCATCATAAGCGCCGTGACCACGGACATGCGCACCGGGGCGCCGGGCTCGTCCGCCGGCATGGCGGCGTCCCCGACGGCGTAGATGTCGGGATGCGACAGCGATCGCAGCGTTCGATCCGTGAGAATCTGCCCGCGCTCGTTGGTTCGGAGTCCGGCGCGGCGGGCAAGATCCGAGACCCCGAAGCCGCCGGTCAGCACGCAGGCATCGGAAGGAAAGCGCCGTCCGTCCCGTGCGACCGCGGCCCCGGCCTGCACCTCGGCGATCGCCGTCTGCTCCACGAGTTCGATCCCCAGTCTCCGAAGCGCCCGCCGCACGTACGCGCGCGCCCCAAGAGAAAACCGCGGCAGCACGTCCCGCCGCGTCACGAGACTGATCGTCGCGCCGGGATGGGCCTCGGCCAGTTCGGTGGCGAGTTCGACGCCCGTGGGCCCGCCGCCGATCACGACGATCCGGCCCCCGCGCCGCGCCAGTTCCGGCATGCGCGCGGCGAGCGCCGCGACGGACGGATGATCGAGGGTATGGGCGTGTTCCCGCGCGCCGGGCACGATCCCGGTCTGGCTCGTGCTGCCGAACGCGTACACGAGATAATCGTAGCGCAGCGAGGAGGCGGGAGCACCTTCGCTCCCTCCGCGAAGCATGAGGCGCCGGCCCGAGGGATCGACGTCCGTCACGGCCGCCTGCACAAACCGGATGCGGGTGCCTCGAAGCAGCGAGGCGAGTGGATGGCGCCCCACCGGTTGGCCGGAGGCGATCTGGTGATTGCGGACGCGCTCGGAGAAGCTATCCGCGGCGTTGACCAGCGTGACGGCCACGTCGGGCCGCGTCTTCTTGGCAAGCCGCATCGCCGCCATGAGGCCGGCGTAGCCGGCGCCGAGCACAACGACGTGTGTTGGCTGATGCTGACGTATGGTGCACCTCCCAAATCGGGTTGTCGACCCTAAGACCGGGGAGGAGGCGATTTTGTGACCGCCCTTGACGGCGCAGGCGGGCCTCGATATAGTTCAACCTGAAGGTTGAATGATTATCACGACGAGCGGGCCGGAGGGAAACAGGCATGCAGCGTCACACGGTCGTCTCTCACGATGAATGGCTGAGGGCCCGCCAGACGCTCCTCGCCCGCGAGAAGGAGTTCACACGTCTTCGCGACCGGCTGAGCGAGGAACGGCGGGCGCTGCCCTGGGAGCGCGTCGACAAACCGTATGCCTTCGAAGGACCGGACGGCCGGCAGACGCTTCCGCAGCTCTTTGACGGGCGGAGCCAGCTGATCGTATACCACTTCATGTTTCCGCCGGAGTGGGACGCCGGCTGCCCGCACTGCTCGCGCTGGGCCGACAGCTTCAACGGGATCATCGTCCATCTCAACCATCGTGACGTCACGATGGTAGCCGTCTCGCGCGCTCCGTACGCGAAGCTGGCGGCCTACCAGAAGCGGATGGGCTGGACCTTCAAATGGCTCTCCTCATCCGGAAGCGACTTCAACTTCGACTTCCACGTGTCGTTCAGGCCGGAGGAGCTCGAGGCGGGACGCGCCTTTTACAATTACACGCTGCAGGACCCCGGCGTGTCCGACCGCGAGGGGGTGAGCGTGTTCTACAAGGAGGACGCGGGGGCGGTCTTCCACACCTACTCGGCGTACGCGCGCGGGATCGACATGTTCAGCACGGACTACCAGTACCTCGACCTCGTCCCGAAAGGCCGCGACGAAGACGGCCGCGGGCCGGACTGGGTGCGCCGGCACGACGAGTACGGACGCTAGGGGTTCCGCCGGCGGCCTCGCGCCGGCCTACCGCAGTGCCGGAGGATGCGCCTCGCGCGTCAGTCCGCGAAGCAGGTGGACGGCCGCCCGCTTGTCGAGCGGCTCGTTGAGGTTGCCGCACTTCGGGGACTGAATGCAGGACGGACAGCCGGCTTCGCACGGGCACGACTCGATCACCTCGAGGGTGCGGGCCAGCAGGCCGTCGAGTAATTCGAAGCCCTTCTCCGTCACGCCGACGCCGCCCGGACAGCCGTCGTAGATAAAGATCGTCGCGCGTCCCGTCTCCGGATGGAGCGGATAACTCACCCCGCCGATGTCCCACCGGTCGCACATCGCAAACAGCGGCAGCAGTCCGATCGCGGCGTGCTCGACGGCGTGGATGCCGCCTGCAAGATCGAGGCCGCGCGCCTCGATGTCGCGGACGACCGGCGGCGGAAGCCCGAGCCACACCGCGGTGGTCCGCAGTTCTTGCTCGGGCATCTCGAGGGGGTGCACGCTGAGGACGGCATCGCTCGCGAGTTGTTTGCGGCGGTACTCGACGACCTCCTGCGCCACGCAGACGTCGCCGAAATACGCACGGGTTCCGGAGGTGCCGACCGGCCGCGACGTCCGCTCGCCGACGATCGTGAGATCCGTTCGAACCCGGGCTTCCGTGAAGTACCCGGCGTCGTCACGCTCGACGAGCGCGCGGCGCGCCTCGAAATCGAGCCGGAGGACCCGGTAGGCATCGCCCTGGTGCAGGTAGATCGCACCCGGGTGCACCTGCTCGAAGGCCCGCGAGGCATCTACCGTCCCGATGAGCCGGCGGGAATTCGCCTCCACGATGCGGTACGTGTCGCCGGATGCCGCGCGAATGTCGACCTGTCGAGCCGGATAGGCGCGGCTCCGCGGATACCAGCGCTCCCGGCGGCGGATCAGTTCGCCGAGACCGTGAAGCGCGGCGGCCACCTCCGGGAGGCGCGGCCCGAACAGCGCCTCGTCGCCGGGACCGAGGGGCAGCTCGACCGCGGCGCACCGAAGGTGCGCGGCGAGAATATACGGATTGTCCGGATCCACAGTGGCGTGCTCCACCGGCCGTCCAAAAAAGTACGCCGGCCGGCGCATCAGGTACTGGTCCAGGGCGTCCTCGAGAGCGATGAGCACCGCGAGCGCCTCCCCGGTCCCCCGCCCCGCCCGCCCCGTGCGCTGCCAGACGCTTGCCATCGTCCCCGGATAGCCGACGAGCACCGCCGCGTCGAGCGCCCCCACGTCAATGCCGAGCTCGAGCGCGCTCGTGCTCACCACGCCGAGCAGTTCGCCCCGGAACAGCCGCTGTTCGATGGCCCGCCGCTCCGCGGCGAGATACCCCGCCCGGTACGGGCTCAGGCGCGCCGCGAGCGCCGGGGCATCCGCGAGCGCGTCCGCCGCGTACCGGTAGATGAGCTCGGTAATCTTGCGCGCCTTCGTGAAAACGATCGTCCGCGCGGTGTGCCGCGCGAGTGAGGCGAGCAGCCACGCCGCCTCTGAATACGGACTGCGCCGCCGCATCTCCGCGCGGGCGAGGACCGGCGGATTCCACAACACGAACCGCCGCGGACCGCGGGGCGCGCCGTCCCGGTCGACGAGCCGCAGCGTCCGGCCGGTCAGCCGGCTTCCGAATTCCGCGGGGTTGGCGATCGTCGCGGACGTACAGATGACCTGGGGCACCGCCCCGTGGACGCCGCAGGCCCGCCACAAGCGGCGCAGCACCAGGGCCACGTGGCTTCCGAACACGCCGCGGTACACGTGCATGTCGTCGAGCACGACGTATCGCAGCGACCGCAGAAACGGCCGCCACCAGCGAAAGTGCTGCGGCAGGATTCCGATGTGCAGCATGTCCGGGTTGGTGAGAAGAATGCGGCCGGCCTGCCTCAGGCGCCGGCGATCGTCGGCCGGCGTGTCCCCATCGTAGGTGCCGTAGGCGAATTCCGGCACGAGGGCCGCCAGCTCGCCGATCGCGTCGGCCTGATCCTGCGCGAGCGCCTTCGTCGGGTAAATGAACAGCGCCCGCGCGTCCGGATCGCCGATGAGGCGCTCGAGGACCGGCAGGAGATAACATAACGTCTTGCCGCTCGCGGTCCCCGTCGTCACGACGACCGATGCGCCGTCCCGGATCGCGTCAAGGGCGGCCGCCTGGTGAGTGAAGAGGCGCTCGACGCCGCGGCGGCGGAGCGCGTCCGCAAGCGTTGGCGGAAGCGGCCTCGCCGGCTCACCGTACTCCGCCGGCCGCGCGGGGAAGCGCTCCTCGTGCACGATCTGATCGCGGTAGCGGGGATCGCGCCGGATGGCGTCGAGCACGCAGGCAACATCCATCGCTGCGATCTTCGGGGCGGCGGAAGCGGGGGCCTTGCGAACGCGGAGGAACCAAGGCGGCCTGCACTTCGATGAGCCGGGATTGACCCTCCGCCGGTCAGTGCGTCATCGTCGGTCACGCGCACGGCGGCGACGACGCCCGGGTGAGCAGTTGGCGCCGAAGGTTCGCGTCCAGCGCCTCCACCGCGCGGCGCTCGAGTACGAAGACAGGCCGCACCTGCTTCACCCATCGGCGCGCCGCCCAACGCCGGACGACCGCCTGCGCCGTTTCGCCGCCCCCGAGCAGCCGGTATGCCGCCGCCGGATCAAGGCGCACTTCTGCCAGCCGGTCCCCCCGGCGCACGACGCGGGCATCCGGGCCCCTTCCGATCCCGGTTGGGTTCGCCTCCCTGCCATCGCCTTGATCCAGTACCGCGCGTATAAAAGAAGCGAGCGCCGCGCTATCGCTGCCGTCGTCACCGCCGTGCGCCGACGGAATCGCGGTGCCCGGCGGCGGCGCCGCATCCCGTCCGCCCATCCGTTCATCCAATTCCTGCGGGCCGTTCATGGTGGCGCGCCGGTGGACGGCGATCTCAACGGTCGACGGCGCGGTATCGGGAACAAGGTGCACATATGCCGGCCGCTCATGAAACGGAGGACACCACAGGCGCGCCGGCGGCAGCGCCGGGCAGCGCAGGATGACCTCATCCGCGTGCGCGCCAACGCCCTGGAGATCCTCGGGGCGTCTGAGCGGGACCTCGACCTGGCGCCGCTGCTCCGCGTCGTGCCGGCCGTTGCCTGTCCAGCCGCGGCTCCGCGAGACCTGCTCGACCAACTTCACGCCGAGCGCGCGGCTGAGGCGCTCGGCATCGGGATCGGCGAGCGATGGGAAATAGATCTTCGTCACGAAGTTGGCGGCGATCGCCGCCCACCCCGCCATTCCGTACACGGCCTGCCCCTGCGCTTCGCTCTGCACGGTCGCCACGATCGCGACGTCGCGGCTGCGAAAGGTTGCGAGGTGATCCGCGAGGCCGGGGAGCGCGCCCCAGGCGGGCAACTCCTCCAGCACATACACGATCGGCACCACCTCGTCGCGCGTGCGCGGCCGAAGCACTTGCGCGGCAAGCATCCGCATCAACAGGTGGGCGAGCGTCCTGAGCCGCGGGAGAGCGGCCTGCGGCACGCCGACCAAGAGCAGTGTCGGCTCGCGCCGCAGGCGCTCCAGCACGATCTCGTCCCACGACCCGGGCGCGCCGGCGTCCCCCGTCGCACGGGCGACCCGAGCGTCGGTCCACGCCTCTAGACGCGCCGCGATGCCCTGGAGGATGCCGGCTTGGTCCTTCGGCAGCATGGCGCCGTAGGCGCCGAGGTGCGCCGCGACCTCGGGCGCGCGCGGATGCCGCCGCACATAGGCGGACACGGCGGCCGGCCCGGCTTCGGCCAATGCGCGAAGCCTCGCAATTGAGCGGCCTTCGCCGTCCGAGGCGAACGCCCAGCCGAGCCCCGCGCAGACGCCGCGTTCGGCGCCCGTCCAATAGGCGAGATCGGGCCCCTGCGCCGGCTCATCCGGAAAGAGGTGCGCCGCGAACTCGTGCGCGTCGCCGAAGGAGTGGAGTGATGCCAGGGGGTTCCAACGCAGCGACGCGCCGTCGAACGGGGCGAACGCGAGGACCGAGCGGCCGCGGCGCCACCACTCCGGCGCGGCGCCGGCAAGACTGTCACGTTCGCCGTACTTGAGGATGTACGCAACGCAATACGGACACTATTGCGCCAGGTTGCCTACATGGACGAAAGAGTGATCGCGTATAGTGCAGAATACAACATGGAGACTAAGACTAAGAAGCCGCATAGTTTTGGCCGGCGGACCGATCAAACCGTGACCGTCCGACTCATCTGTGTTGAACCTTCAGAGAATGAATGGGCGGTTGCGGAACGGGTATGGGCGATGCTACTTGGAGAGCCAGAAAATGAAGCCCGCGAGACAAGTGTGACCTCTTTGGAGGAGAAGCCGGCGTGAAGGTGGCCCTCTATTCGCGCGTTTCGACGCCGGACCAAGCCGAACGGTGGTCGCTTGCGGCACAGCGACGGGCGCTAATCGAGTTTGCTGACCGCCAGCAGTGGGACTATGAAGTGTACGAGGATGCCGGGATCTCCGGGGAAACACTAGACGCACGACCAGCCATACTTAGGCTGTTGGACGATGCCCGCAACGGACGCATTGGGGTCGCCGTCGCGGTCGAGATGGAACGGTTTTCGCGCTCCGAGTCTCTTTTTGATTGGTTGATCATCAAGCAGGCGTTCAGAGAAGACAAGGTCCGATTCGGAACACTAGCTCAACTCTATGACTCTGCAGACACCGAAGACGATTTTCTCACAGACCTTTTTGGAGCGCTCGCAAAGCGGGAGAAGCGGAAGATCATCGAGCGTACCCGCCGGGGCCGGCTGGAAGCGGCGCGGAAAGGGAGGTTTGTAGGAGCCCTAGTACCGCTCGGCTACCGCCGAGTCGGTAAAGCCGCCCTGGATGTAGATATCCAGGGCGCCAGGGTCGTGCGGACAATTTTTGCGCTCGCGGCGCGAGGCCTGAGCCTGCGGAGGATCTCCCGCGAGCTGCTTCAGCGCGGCATTCCGTCGCCGCGCGGCTTTCGCGTGTGGAATTGGTCCACCTTGAACCGCATTCTCCGCAATGCTACGTACACATGGCACACCTGAGACGTCAAGCCCGGGCCCGCGAGACTGGCACTGGGGCTTCTCCGGACTTGTCCGGTCGACCGGCCATCACCGGGGTGACACCGTCTTCCACCTGGAAGCGCGTGAGGACGTGGCCAAGGAAGCGGGCGAAAAGTTCCCGGAACCCCGTTTCGATTTCCTGATCCGTGCCGCTGATGATGAGGCGAAGCAGCTCGCGGTGCTCGGCGACCTTCTCCTCGAACTGGTAGTTACCCGGGTTCCGCAGATCGCGAATGAGTTCGTAGGCGAAGAAACGGGTTGAGACATCGTTGAGTATCTCTGTGAGATGCCGGTTGCCGGTGAGCTCGCACAGCGTCCGGTGAAAGTCCATGTCCGCGTTGGTGCAGCGTGTCACGTCGCGGTCGCGGGCGGCATTTTCCAGAGCAGCGAGCGCGCTCTTGAGACGATTCTTGGTCTCGAGCGTGAGGGTCGCTCGAACTTTCTTCGCAGCGTGGGTTTCGAGGGTCTCACGAATCTCGAAGATCTCCTTGACATCTTGCTCTGAGAGCCGGGCGACGAACGCCCCTTGATGCGGCCTGAGCCGTACGAGCCCTACGTTCGCGAGAAGCCAGAGGGCCTCGCGCAACGGAGCACGACTCACCTGGAGCTGCTTTGCGACGTTCGATTCGACGATTCGTTCGCCCGGCGCAAGTGTACCGTTCAGGATCCACGTCTTGAGAACGTCAAAGATCTTGTCACGAAGGATTTCACGCTGAATTGGGGTTTCCAAGATAGTCTCCATCTTTTTATGAAGTGAGGCGGCTTGACATTGTCTATTGTCGACAATTATAATGCCGACTGTCAAGATACCGTCGCCATCGACGTTTCGTGTGTGTTTGGGCGCAAGTCGTGGGAGGTCCGAGATGACAAAGCCGCACGGCACGTCATTGCCACGGCACTACACTCGTCGGGGTTTGCTGACCACAGCCGCGCGCGGTGCCATCACCGCCGGCGCGCTCTCCGCGTACGGTGGCATCGCCCGTATCTCCGCGGCGGCGGCTCCGACAATCAACATCGGGGGTTTGTACCCCGTGACGGGCAGTTTGGCTCAGATCGGTCAGGGCATCGTCAACGCCGCCAACCTCGCGGTCCGGATGGTCAACGACGGCGGCGGGATCAAGTCACTCGGCGGTGCCAGACTAAACCTCATTACTTCGGACATCCAAAGCGATCCCACCGTAACCCGGACGGAGACCGAGCGGCTGATTACCAGCAATCGGCTCTCCGCGATTCACGGCTGTTACGCGAGCGCGCTCACCTTGATCGCGAGCGAGGTGGCCGAACGCCACCAGGTGCCGTTGCTGACCGGCTCGAGCACGGATCAGCTCAATCAAGGCGGCCGCCGGTTCACCTTCACGCCCTTTGCACGCGCGTCGCAATTTGCGAAGGCGATTCTCCAGATGTCCAACCTCGTGAGCAGCAAACCCAAGGTGGCGGTCGTGTTCGAGAACACAGCCTTTGGCACCGCAACCTCCAAGGGCTTGAAAGATCAGGCGGCGGGCGAGGGCGTGGACATCATCATGTTCGAGCCGTACTCGGCCGGCTTCACCGATGCAACTCCGCTGGTGAACAAGGTGAGGGCCTCCGGCGCCGGCATGCTCTTCGCCGTTTCGTACTTGAACGACCTGATCCTCATCGTTCGCACGATGAAGCAGATGGGCGTCAACATTCCGATCAACGGAGGCTCGGGCGGGTTCGTGCAGCCCGAGTTCTACAAGGGCGTGGGGAAAGACGCGGAAGGGCTGCTCGGCGTGGCGCACTGGAACCACGACATTGACGCCGACGCGCGGCGCGTGAACGAGGCCTACCAAAAGGCATACGGCGAGTTCATCTTCGAGTACGCCGGCGGCCTGGTGGCCCAGACGTTCATGATCGCGAACGCGCTCGAGCGGGCGGGATCGCCCGAGCCGGTGAAGGTGCGCGACGCCCTGGCGTCCCTGGACGTCTCGAGCGGCTACGCGGCGATGTGTCCCGGCGGAAAGGTGAAGTTCGATCAAACCGGCAAGAACATCTACGCGCATCCGGTCGGCGTGCAGTGGCAGCACGGCGACCTGGTGACCGTGTTCCCGAAGGTCGATGCCCGGGTTCCCCTGATGAAGTAGTCGCGGCGGCGCCTGATGACGGCTGTCGTTGCCCAGGCTGTCGTCAACGGCCTGTTGATCGGCGGCATCTACGCACTCGTCAGCATCGGGGTGACGCTGATCTTCGGCGTGGTCAAGGTCGTCAACTTCGCCCAGGGCGAGTTCGTGATGATCGGGATGTATATCAGTTACTGGCTGGCCACGCTCGTCCGGCTGGATCCGGTGGCGTCGCTCGCCGTCTCGATGCCGGCGCTCTTCATCGCCGGCCTGCTTCTTCAGAAATTCCTGCTCCGGCGCGTCCTGGGCCTGGGCGACATGCCGCAGATCTTCCTCACATTCGCGCTCTCGCTGTTCCTCATGAACGTGGCGCTGCTGCTGTTCACGGCCAACTACCGCACCATCCAGACCGCCGACACGTTCTCGGCCCTGCGCCTGGGGCCGCTATACCTCAGCGTCCCCCGCGTGATCGCATTCGCGCTCGCGATGCTGCTGAGCGCCGCCCTCGAGATCTTCCTGCGGACCACCGATCTCGGCAAAGCGATGCGGGCGGCGGCGCAGAACCGGGACGTGGCGATGCTAATGGGCGTCAACCCCGATCGAGTCTTCGGGGTTGCGGTGGGCCTGGCGCTCGCTCTGGCGGGTGCCGCCGGATCGCTGTTGATGCCATTCTATCCCGCCTATCCCACCGTCGGTCAGCAGTTTGTGCTGTTCGCGTTCGTTGCCGTAGTGCTGGGCACGCTCGGAAACGTCAGAGGGGCGTTGATCGCCGGCCTGATGATGGGGATGGCGGAGTCTCTCGGCGTCCAGTTCGTCGGCGCCGACTCGGGCCTCATCGTGGTCTTCGCCATGCTGCTCGTCACGCTGGCCGTCCGGCCGGGCGGCCTCTACGGCGGGCAAACACGATAACACAGGGGCTGCGCGGCCTGCACGCGCTGGGGCTGGCCGCGGCGCTGGCCGTGATCGCGCTGCCGCTGGCGGTCTCGAACGCTTTTGCCCTCGACATCTGCATCCGGGTATTCCTCTTCGCGTTCATCGGCGTGGCCTGGAATCTGCTGGGAGGGTACGCGCAGCAGCTGTCGTTGGGACACGCGGCATACTTCGGGCTCGGCGCGTACACCTCGACGCTGCTGTTGATCCGCGCCGGCGTATCGCCCTGGATCGGGATGATTGCGGGGGGCGTCGTGGCCGCGCTGGCCAGCCTGCCGATCGGCGCCCTGTGCTTCCGGCTGCGCGGCCCCTACTTCGCCATCGCCACCATCGGCACGGCGCAGACCTTGATGCTGCTCTTTCTGAAGTTCCGCGACTTCGCGTGGGGCGCGGTCGGCACCACGATCCCCAATCTCGGCAATTCGCCGTGGATGATGCAGTTCGCCGGCAAAGCCGCCTACTATTATCTCGCGCTCGGCCTGCTCGCGCTCGGACTGGCGGTCACCTATTGGGTTGAGCGATCGTGGCTGGGGTACTACCTCGTGGCCGTGGGTGAGGATCAACACGCGGCCGAAGCGGTCGGCGTCAACGTTCCGCGGATCAAACGCGATATCTACCTGGTCAGCGCGTTCCTGACCGGCCTGGCGGGGACGTTCTACGTGCAGTACATCTACTTCATCGATCCAAACACCGCGTTCAGCTTCAACATCTCAGTGGAAGCGGCGCTGGTCTCCATCGTGGGCGGGATCGGCACCCTGTGGGGGCCGGTCCTCGGCTCGGCGCTGCTCGAGCCGGCCTCCGCGTTGCTCCAGAGCTGGCTCGGCGGCGGCGCCCACGCGGGCATCCAGCTGGCCCTGTACTCGATTATCCTGATCGCGGTCATCCTCTGGCGGCCCACCGGACTCCTCGGGGCGGTCACGGAGGCCTATGTGCGCATCGTCCGCGCCGCGCGTTCGCCGGCGTCCCGCGCGGGGCGCGCGCTCCGGAAGGGGGTTCCCCTGGATGGCTGAGGCGCTGGTGATCCGCGGGCTCAGCAAGCGGTTCGGCGGCCTCCGCGCCGTCCACGACCTTTCGTTTTCGGTGAAGGAAGGAGAGACCGTGGCGCTCATCGGGCCCAACGGCGCGGGGAAGACCACAAGCTTCAACCTCATCACCGGGTATTACCGGCCGGACGCGGGATCGGCGCTGGCGTACGGTCAGGAACTCGTCGGTTTGTATCCGTACGACGTCTGCGCCCGCGGCTTGGCCCGCACCTTCCAGGTGGCCCGCCCGTTCGGCCGGATGACCGTGCTGGCGAACGTCATGACCGGGGCGCTGCTGCGTGACAAGCGGGTGGCGGCCGCCCGGGACCGCGCGCGCCGCGCGATCGAGTTCGTTGGGCTCTCGGCCAAGGAGGCCAGCCTGGCGCGGGAGCTCCCGACCATCGACCAGCGGCGGCTGGAGGTTGCCCGGGCGCTTGCGACCGAGCCGCGCCTCCTGCTGCTCGACGAGGCGATGGCGGGGCTGAATCACACCGAGATCGATCAGGCCGTTGGCTTGGTGCGGCAGCTCGCGCGGCGAGGATTGACGATCGTGATCGTCGAGCACGTGATGCGCGCGATCATGGCCCTGGCGCAGCACATCATCGTGCTGGACCATGGACAGAAGATCGCCGAGGGCGATCCCAAAGAGATCGCGGCGAACCCCGAGGTGATCCGCGCTTACCTGGGAAGCGGCGGCTACGCGCATGGCTGAAAAGAACCGCCGGTGCTGACGCTCACGGGCGTCACCGCGGGTTACGGATCGGTGAAAGCCCTCGCCGACGTCAGCCTATCGGTCGACGAAGGCGAGGCCGTAGCGCTCTTGGGCGCCAACGGAGCGGGGAAGAGCACCACCCTGCGCGCCATTTCGGGACTCATACGGCTGCAGTCGGGGACGATGAGCTTCGGCGGCGTCAACCTCGGCGCCCTACCGCCGTACAAGATCGCAGAGCTGGGGATCGCGCACGTGCCCGAGGGCCGTCAAGTGTTCCCCGAGATGACCGTGACGGAGAATCTGGAGATGGGCGCCTACATTCGCCGAGCCAAGGCCGAGCGGCGGCGCACGATGGACCTGGTCTTCGGCATCTTCCCTGTACTGGCCGAGCGCCGGGGGCAGCTCGCCGGAACGTTGAGTGGAGGGGAACAGCAGATGCTCGCCGTGGGCCGCGGACTGATGTTGAAACCGCGCCTCTTGATGCTGGACGAGCCGTCGTTGGGACTCGCCCCGGTAGTGGCCGATGTCACCTTCAACAAGATCGAGGAAATCCACGCGATGGGCATGGCGATTCTGCTAGTCGAGCAGAACGTGGCCCGTGCCCTGGCCCTGGTGCGGCGAGCCTACGTGCTCGAGAGCGGGCGGGTGGTGATGCGCGGCACGAGCGCCGAACTCACCAACAACCGACAGGTGCAGGCCGCGTATCTCGGAATCGAGGTGCCGTCCGAAGAGACCGCCGGCCGCGAGTAACGGCCCCCGTGATGCGTGCATCAGGCAACAAACGGCGCTTGGTCCACGCGACGATTCGTCGGCCCGATCACGCCGCTGGATTGCCTCAACATCGTGCTCCCGGCACCTCTGTAACGGCGAGGGCCCCCCGAAATCGCGCCTCCATTGGTCTTACTGCCGCGGCTGCTCGTCGACGACCCGGCGGAGCTTGCCCCCTTCGCTCCGCGGCAGGCCGCCCGGCGCCACGAGCGTTAACCGAGCATGAATTCCGATCACCCCCCGCAGCCGTTCGAGGATCCGCCGCTGGAGGTCCGTTACCGGCGGGCCGTCGCCGTCGGGCGTCCCGAGGAGAGCGGCCGCGCCCGGCGCGGCTTCGACCCGCACCTCGAGAGAATCCAGCGTGTGTTCGCGCGTCACGACGATTTGGTAGTGGGGTGACAGGGCTATACACCACGCACGAGTATGAGCCGGTATCCTACAAGGAGGCGAAACAGCCTCACGGGCGGACCCGTCGCCTCTGGGAGAAGTGATCACGGCACCACGATATTGAGGACGCGCCCTGGCGCATACACCACCCGCGTCGGGGTGCTCGTGACGTAGCGGTGGACGGCTGCGCACTCAAGGGCCTGCGCGATGACTTCATCCTGGGTTGCTGTAGCGGGGATCTCAACATGCCCCCGCACTTTGCCGTTGACGAGGACCGCGATCCGCACAGTCTCGCGCGGGAGTACGGGCGTGCCCGCGCGAGGCCAGGGTGCCTTGTGAATGCTTGGCGTCTCGCCGAGGGCCTCCACCCACAATTCCTCGGTGAGGTGCGGGGCGAATGGCGCCAGCAGTCTCAGGAACACGCGCGGTACCTCGCGCGTAGCGCGCTCGCGTTTCGTTTCCCAGATGTTAGCGAACCCCATCAGCATCGCCACCGCCGTGTTAAACCGCAGATCGTCCATGTCAGCGGTCACTTTGCGAATCGTATTGTGCAGCGCGTCCTCAAGGGTCGCGTCGTCCAAGCGGTCCTTTACGCTAGACGCGGGCCACGTGAGACGCCACACGCGGCGTAGAAACCGAGTCACTCCGCGAAGCCCCTTGTCCTGGAAGTCGCCCCCTTGACCGAACGGTCCGATGAACAGTAGGTACGTCCGCAGCGCGTCGGCGCCAACCGTTCGAATGTACTCGTCTGGCGTAATCATGTTGCCCCTCGATTTGCTCATCTTGGCCCCGCCCTTGAGGAGCAGGCCGTGCGCGCGCAGCCGCACGAATGGTTCCTCGAACCCCACGTGGCCCATGTCGTAGAGCGCCATGGTGATGAAACGCGTGTAGAGCAGGTGTAGGACCGCGTGCTCAGCCCCCGCGACATACATGTCAACCGGAAGCCAACGACGCGTGAGCTCCGGGTCCCACGGCTTGTCGTCGACGTTGACGGACGGGTATCTCAGGAAGTACCACGCCGAGTCCAAGAATGTATCTGAAACTTCGTCCGAGCGATGCGCCGGAGCGCCACACCGCGGACACGTGGTCCAAAGGAAGGCCTCGTTGCGGCCAAGGGGGGTGCGATCATCGGCCGACGGCAGATACTGTTCGGTTTCGGGCAGGAGAACCGGAAGGTCTGATTCGTTCACGGGCACCCAGCCGTCCACCGGACACGAGATCATCGGGATCGGCGGGCCCCAGTACCGCTGCCGCGAGATCAGCCAGTCGCGCAGGTGCAATGCGCCGCGCTCGCCGATCCATCGGCGCTGCGCGTTCTTGATCTTGTCCGACCAATCCAGCGTGTCTAGGTTGTCCCTGAGCCGATCGGCGTACGCCGTGATGCGAAAGAACCACTGTTCCAGTTCGCGGAGGACGACCGCCGTTCCACACCGCTCGCACGCGCCCTCGACCACCTGCTCATCCGCCAGCACCGTGCGGCAACTTGGGCACCAGTTGACCAATGCGCCGGCACGGTAGGCCAGACCTCGCTTGAACAGTTGAATGAAGAGCCACTGTGTCCAGCGATAATAGGCCGGATCATACGTCTCGAAACGGTGCTGCCATGCGAACCCGCATCCCGTCGCCTGCAGTTGCTCGTAGAAGCGGTGCCGCGTTCGTGCGGCCACGCGCTCAGGGTGTTCGCCGATCTTGATGGCGTAGTTCTCGGAATGAATGCCGAAGCCGTCCAGGCCAGTCGGTTGAAAGACGTCCCAGCCCTGCATCCGTTTGTACCGGCCGTACACATCGGCCCCGGCGAACGCATACATGTTGCCGACGTGGAGGCCTTCCGCGGACGGATACGGGAACATCATCAAGTTATAGAAAGGGCGTGTCGCCGCGTGCAGGTCAGGGGTGTAGAAACGCGTCTCGATCCATCGCTGCTGCCACTTCGGCTCGATTTCGCGGTGATCGTACTCTTTCATGGTGCTCACCATCCCCCTCGTTCGTCCCGGTTGTGTGGCCCCGTGCGCGACAAAAACAGACCGGCCACGGGCTGTACCACCCGTGGCCGGCGAAAACCGTTTGCTGAGTGTTGCTGTCTAGGCTACATTGATAGGAACCTGCTCCGGACGGGCGGCGTTAAGAGAAGCCGGCGAAGTCGACGGAGCGTCGGTCGCGGGCCTCCATGTTGCGCGATCTCCGGCCGATTTTTCATCTTGGCGTCACTGTACCCGCGGGCGCCGCTGGCGTCAAGCCGCTAGCAGTCAATCCGTCGTCGAAGCGGACCGGCAAGGTCCCGACTGTCGGTAGTAGATTTCTTGGCGGGCCCATAGCTGCCCAACCGGCGCACCAGAGGTATCCGTATGCTTGATGTTGGTTGCGGCAGCGGGCGAATCTTAAACCGGCTGGCGGTATCCGAACAGCCAGTTTACGGGGACGGATCTCTCGCCGAAGGCGATTAGGGTGGCCCGAGCCGAGGCGGCGAAGAAGGCGTTGGCAAGCCTGCGCACGACGACCGTTGCCTTGCCGCTGTCTTACGAAGTTTGCGGGCGATTGCAACGAGGGGTCAGGAACTCGCTTCCGGCCCGCGTCGTGGAGTCCCAATCGATACAAGTGTATCCACGAGTTTGGCCGCCTCGCGATCGGACAGCCACGGATCGTTTTTGTCCCGCGGGACTCCGGCGTCTTGTTGCGCGTCAGTGCTTCTTGATCCTGAGACATCGCTGGCTTGGCGATCCACGCCTTCCCGGGAGGGCGTGACCGACCCAGCTGTTAGGCGACCTGTTACGCGGCCACGAAGGTAGGCGATCATCGCTCGCCGCACGACGCTCGCGACCGGGGCACCAAGCTCTTCTACAGTCTCATCGAGCGCGTGCGAGAGCCACCTGTCGCGCGGGTGCTCGAGATTCAACCGGAGCCGGATCTCACGGTAATGACTCATCGCGCGCACCGGAGACTCGTCCCGTCACGGCTACACACGAGATCATCGCTTACCAGCTTTGGTGGATTGGTCCATGGCAGCCTTCATGACGGCAAAGCGATAGAATCCACTGACATTCGCGAGGCGGGCGTCGGTAGGCCATCTACCGCCCGGGAGAGCGTTGTCCAGTTCGGCCCGCAGCCACTCTGCGCCGCCGCCGGCCCACAACAACACACGGTAGTTTGTCCCGCTGAGTGTACTGCGAACATCACTGATGACCGCCTCAACGATCTCCGACTTTGCGACCTCGAGGACGGCCGGTAGACCATCGCCCACCGTGCGGCCTTTCAGAACTGCCGGGTGACCGCGCACGACCGCCAGGAACACATCCATGCGCTCGTCATCGGCAAGGAGCCCCAGCTCGGCGGATACGCGCTGATACAGCCGATTGTACGCGGTCACCAAACCGTGGGCCGTGCTTCGGGTCACATGCTCTTGGATCGCTCCATGGTCAATGAGGACGATATCTACGCTGCGATAGCCGATGTCGACCACCGCCACGGGATACCTCGCGAGCTCGGGATCCACGAGGCGGCCCGCTGTGTTCAGGAGGCACGAGAAGTAGGCGCCGGCTGGCTCCGGCATGACATAGGCGGACGCTGACACGGAACGCTGATGGCCGTTCCAGGTGAAGGTGAACTGGCCGCTTAGCGAGCCGACGAAGAGCCGCTCCATCCGTCGCCCATAAGGCTGCGGGTACGCCGGCACACAGCGTGATCTCTCCCTGGGCGCCGAGTTTGCCAAGCGCAGCAAGCGCCAGGAGTAGCGAATCGCTCCCGGCCTTCCGCTCGTCCGTCACCCAGCGAGCGTCGGCAGCACCGCGGACGCTCTCCCCGATTAACCACCGGGTGCCCTCGCGGACGATTTCGAAGCGCTCGACCTTCCCGTTTAGGAGCCCCTGTGACGCTCCGGCGGCAGCCACGAGCGAAGGTAGCTCCACGATCGCTTCTCCGTTACAGGTGGCTTTGACCATCGACCGGCCTATGTCTAGCCCGACCTTGTGCATCAGAGACCTCTCAACTCGGCATCTGTGAGAAGCATAGGATATCCGCCTGTGGTGAGCGCGTGTCGCAACCGCGGGTTACCTGCGGACACCATAGGCTCTCCTGGTGTCCACAGGTGTGGACATATTAGGCTCCGTCGGAACCCATCGTCTTTGCAGCCGGCGACACTGTAGCCGGCTACTACAAGCGGAAACAACGCGCGATCCCTTGCGCCGGTATTAAAGAAAGCGTTTGCAGCCGTTTCCAGCAGACGCGCGAGGCTCTAGCGACACCGGTAGGTCCTTGCTGCCTAATGGTCGGATGGGTGCTGCACGGTTGTTCTCGGCGCGCCCTCCGGCGCGGAGGCCGGGCCGAGTTTCAGTGACTGGGCACGCGTGTTCTCTCTTCGCGGCCGACTGGCGGTGCATTTCCTCCCCACCCTGCGCGCTGACGCGCGGAGACTGAGCCGAACTCAGCTTCCTGGGGGTGCGGGGATGAATAGCATCGTCTTGGTCGGTCGGCTCACGCGGGATCCGGAGCTCCGCTACGTTGCGAGCGGTGACCCGGTCGTGAACTTTGCGATCGCCGTGGAGCGAGCCTACCGGAACGCGGAAGGTGGACGCGAGGTCGACTTCATCGACATCGTAGCCTGGCGCAAGCTCGCGGAGAACACGGCCAAGTACACGGGCAAGGGTCATCTTATCGGCGTCCGAGGACGTCTGCAAATCCGTTCCTACCAGACTCAGGACGGCCAGAAGCGGAAAGTGGCTGAGGTTGTGGCGGATACGGTGAGGTTCCTCGGGCGCCGCGGAACGGGAACGACACGGTTGTGCACGCACTGGAACCGGCGGCTGTGGCTACCGGTGGCACTGAAAGCGACACGGCGGAGCTTGGGTCCAGCTCTGAGGATGTTGATTTCTAGGACGGCGTAGCAGATGTGTCCGGCTGTGCCGTCTGGCCGCCAGAGCGACCCGCCAAGGGAGGGTCTCGACGGTAGACTCCCAATGTTGCATTTGTTACATTCACTTATGAGGACTTCGTGACATCGTTTGAGGGAGATGTCGCCGTGGCGGTTGCTCTCAAGAGGCGGACACACAAGGTGCACGCACTTCGAGGGAAGGGCATCCGATTGTGGTTCGGCCTGACGCAGGATGAATTCGCCCGTGTCCTGGGTGTAAGTCGCGCGACTGTCATCCGGTGGGAAGACGCCAATAGCGGACCGGCTTCGACGAGCGCGGCGGGGCGTGTGCTCACCATTCTTGCGGAAACCCAGCGCTTGGCCGGCCGAACCTTTCACCGTCCAGAGAATGCCCAGCGGTGGCTTCGGGTCAAGGTTCCGGCGCTCCACGCGACACCGATTGAAACATTCATCACTCGTGGGCCACTCCCTGTGCGCGATGTCCTGCGGGAGGGGCTCGACGTGGTCATGTCCTAACAGGTGTTACATTGCGATGAATACAAAGGGAAGGCGAAAGCAAAGTGTACCGCGCGCGCGCCAGGCGAAGGCCGCCCATGCTGGAATCTTGTCGCTTGACGTCCTGGTAACGAAACAAGCCGACTGGTGGGTTGCCCAATGCTTGCAGTACGATTTGGCAGCCCAAGCGAAGACCCTTGCTGATCTCCGATACGCCTTCGAGCACGCTCTTGTAGCTCACGTAGTTGTTAGCTTCGAGAAGGGAGTCGCGCCTTTCGATAGCCTGCCTTCAGCTCCAAAAAAATACTGGGAGGCTTGGGAAAGAGCATTACCAATCGAGACTGAGAAGTTCGCCCCGCCCGCCTTTCGAATTCCGAGCAGCCTACCCAGGAGACTCATCCCACGCGGCCGACAGTTTCGCGTCGGGGACTTGGTTGCTTAGAGGGTGGCACTTCAGAAGCGGCCGACACTAGGTGGATTTCTCGAACGGGCAATTCGTGACTTCGGTGCACAGATCGGCACACAGAACTTACTGTGCAAGGGCCGAGAGGGGAAGTTCGTTTTCGATATCTGGAGCGGACTCATGAGGGCCGAGAGCTGATTGCTCCACTCCCGGACCTTGAGGATGCGGAGCAGCTTGCCCCCGAAGTTCTCGAGCAACTCTGTCGCAGGTTGGAGATTCCCCCGCATATTTTCTACTGATAGAACTCCCCGATAATCTGGGCGGTCGAATCGCTGTTGAACCCGTGTTCCTGATAAGCTTCAAAGCTACGTCACCGCGCAGCTACGTCTTTTGCAGCGGGGAGGCCAAGCAACATGGCTCGGCGCACAGCAGTCATCCACGTGGAGTTCGAAAACCAGCCGGGCGGCCCGGCGCCGGAGGCAATCGCAGACGAGATTGCCAAGGATGTCGACACCTTTTTGGCCACGGACAGTGCCTACGCGACGGTTACGTCGCACGTGGCTGATGTGTTAGACGAGGCGGTGCAAACGTCACCCACGGGACGCTGGCGGATTAAGTTCTACTTGGAATCGCCCATGGAACAAGTGATCATGGAACAGGCTCGGGCGGCCGCGTTGAAAGCGTTTGAGCAGATAGAGTACGGTGAACAGGCTCACATCGTTTCCATGGAGCCCAACGAAGCCCAGGAGGATCCGGAGAGCCATGAATGAGGGCTCTGAAGACCTCGTTGCGTGCTATCCCCGCCTTGTCGGCGCAGGCGTTGCATGATAACCTGTCGACGTGGCTAAGATCATAAAGACATACACCATCGTACTCGAGCCAGATCCGAATGGCGATGGCTATACGGTGACCGTGCCTGCCCTTCCAGGTGTCGTTACTGAAGGCGCCACGCTGGACGAAGCCATCTCCAACGCACGAGAGGCGATCGTGCGGACCCTCGAGGATCTCACAGCGCGAGGAGAACCAATTCCCTCCGATTCGCCTGGCCCTCGCGTAGAACACGTCTCGGTCTCCCTCGCTTCGTAGTCCAACCGCATTGTCACCTAAAGTTAGGGCTTCTGGCTGACGACGGTCGATGCCGGAAATCGCTCGTTTTCTTGGAATTGTGATCGGCATGTTCTATAGCGAACATGGAGTGCCGCACTTTCATGCGGTATACGGCGACCACGAGGTGTCCGTAGAGATCCAGAGTAGGGCAGTCCACGGGGAGTTTCCACCGCGAGCCTTGCGGCTTGTACTTGAATGGGCTGAGTTACACAGGACAGAATTGCTCGACAATTGGGAATTAGCCAGGCAAGGGCAACCGCTAACACGCATCGCGCCGTTGGAGTGATGACAATGAAGTATCACGTTGTCGAGGCCCGTTATGTCCGAGGGCACACCGTGTGGCTCCGGTTTCGCGACGGGACGGCGGGGGAGATCGATCTCGCGCCTGCTCTCCGAGGACCCGTCATGGAGGCCCTGAAGGACATCGCGTTTTTTCGGCAGTTCCGCATCCATCCCGAATTCCGGACGCTTGTTTGGCCGAATGGAGCAGACTTTTCGCCAGAATTTTTGCACGACAATGTCCGAGTTACAGCTTGACTGATTAGCTCGAGGCCGCGGAGAGGCTCCAGCACCCCAGCACCGCTTGCGGATTAGGTAATCTTCCGGCCGCATGTGTCTCCGGTGTGGCGTCCCGGCCGTTATTGATGCCTGTCGTATTCTGATGTACTCGGCCCTCTAACGCGCGCGCTTCCGCGCGGAGAGTTCTGAGGTTTCGCTACTCTCATATCCCCCCACCAGAGTCGAATCCCCGGAGCCGATAATCGTGAGTATTCACCTTTTTGAGAAATGCTGGGACGTTGTCAAGCGAGCGGAACCGACTGGCGAGCTCACGGTGGAGGAAGCTCTTGACGTAGCGACCCGTCTTCCGCAAGCCCTGTTCTGCTCGATGATGGAGTGTCTGGCCGACCACGGCGAGGACCCGACGGTGATTTTGGCCCAAATAGACAGACTGCACGAGCTGATACGGGCTCGTTTGGCCCAAGTTGCCAGGCACCTTAGAGCCAACCCAAAGGCAGCGCTGCATTGAGTGATTTGCTGGACGTCTTCGGTTTTGAGTTCTGGCCGTGTACCGTCTCCCGGTTGTCCGCGTTGCGCTCGTCCGCGAGCGAACCGTCGTTTCGGAGACTCGGACCATTCGCACGCCCAGTGACGCCGCCGTCGTGGTTCGGGAGGCCATCGGCGATTACGATCGGGAAGCGTTCGTTGTACTGCTCTTAAATACAAAACACCGCGTGGTCGGCGTCCACATTGCCGGAGTCGGTACTTTGGACAGTGCGCCGACGGGCCCGCGGGAGGTGTTTCGGGCCGCGATCTTGGCCGGCGCGAAGGCCGTCATTTTCGGACATAACCATCCGTCTGGCGATCCCACCCCGAGCACAGCGGATCTGCATTTAACAAGACGGCTGGTGAAGGCCGGCGACTTACTTGGGATTCCGGTGTTGGATCACGTGATCCTCGGAGACGCTAATCACGTCAGCCTACGCGAACGGAATGTCCTACATGGTGGGTCACCCTCGATGACATAGCCCAGATTTGGTCCTCCCATTTCTGTACGGACCCACCCAGGAGCCATCAACACCATGAGCGTTGGCTCGGCGGGTCCACTCGTGCGCGCCCTGGCGGGGGTTCCTCTTTCCGAGGCTCGGCTCATCTTCAGCTTAAGCGTCCACTTCTGGGTTCCTGTGGGTAAGGCGCCAGAATGCGCCCGTGAGGCCGACGGCCGTGAGGATCGCCTGACGTTCGGGGATTGTCTTGCGACGCCAGCGTTCGTCCAGGCGATCGTCGTACCAGGCGATTCCGAGCGTCCAGAGCCTCGCCGGTTCTACGAGTGCGCCTACGGCGATCTCGCGCCGTCCGCACCACTCCCTCACGTCACCTTCCGACTGGAAGAGTGAGATCGTCCCTCAGGTATGACCGATGTCGCGCCACCAGTCGCACGCCGGCACGGCAAAGTGAACGACGCCGGGGGCGCTTATGGGTGTCCCGCCGGCCACCGTAATGCGCAGCGGCTCCCCCGAATTGGGACAGGCCGTCGATACCTCGCCGTCAACGCGCAGCAGACCGAGAATGGCAAGGGCGTCCCAGATGCAGTTCCCCCACCACTGCATCTCGCTTGAGCGCACGAGAAACGAAGTCGGAACGGCGGAAAAAGGTTCGGCCATCCAGATGTACGGACTTCCGGGAAGCAGCGCGAGGGCATCCGCTTCCCGCTGAAGTCGGTAGAGCGCCTGTTCCGCTCCATCCGGGGTCATCGCGAACTCCGCTGCGATCTCGACCGGGCTGGGCGCACGTCCGGTGTGCGCGAAATGCCTGTAGATCCACAGCCGGATCGCCGCGTCCGACATTACCACCACAAACTCAATTATAATTCCATCCATATAAAAGAAGCACGACTGTAATTTTGACTGTAGTCTTTGGGGGGCCCGTACATGAGCTCACTTGTCTACCGGCCGGCGAACGGTAGCGACATCCCAGCCGAATACTCGGTATTCGTGGCTGCACAGACCGAGTTGCACCAGCGGCACGCCGTCCCATGGAACGCCAAACCGCTTGCCGCATGGTCTGCTGTCCACCACCACCTAATTGCGCACGATGGTGTTCGGTCGTTCGTCGCCGAGTGTGATGGTCGCATCGTCGGGTTCAGCGCTGCGCTGGTTCGGGAGGATTTGTGGTTTTTCTCGGCCCTCTTCGTTCACCCCGAGTTCCAGAGTCAAGGCATCGGGAGACGGCTCTTCGACCTGTCCCGGGACGGCACATACGCGCGCCAGGTCACCATCACCGAAGCGATTCAGCCGGCTTCAACGGGGCTGTACGCGCAGAAAGGATTGGTTCCGGCAACGCCGATTCTCCACTTTGCCGGACTGCCGACGATTGATGCAGCCGACGGTCTCGAGGCTGCGGCGCCTACGGCGGAGGCGATCGCCGCGCTTGATCGCCTGACGTACGGTTGTAACCGGGCATGCGATCATGTCTACTGGTCTAAACGTTCACGTGCGACGTTGTGGCTACGGGATGGAGCACCAGCTGCCTACTCCTATTTCCGGGATGACGGAGTCATTGGGCCGGTCGCCGGCATTGATGAGGCTGCGGCCGCAAGCGCGTTGCGAGCGGAGCTCGCGCGGCTTCGAAGTGAGCAAGCCAGGGTAATGATCCCCGGTAGCGCGCGGCTGCTCGTGGAAGTTGCTTTGGCAGCAGGTCTAAGATTCTCGACCATGCCTGGCCTGTTGCTGCTGTCTCCTGCCGCCAAAGCACCGACCACACTGGTGATTTCCGGGTATTGGCTTTTCTAGGAGGGAGGGTCCAGATTCTCAAACTCGTATCAAATGGTCGAGCCGAGCCCATGCCTTTGTTTCCCAGAAGGTGCCTTCTTGACTATGCTCACGGATGGCAACGGATAACGGGCATTCTGACTAAATACAAAACACCCTGTTGTCGGCGTCCACCTCGCCGGAGTCGGCACGCTCGACAGCGCGACGACGGGCCCGCGAGAAGTGGTTCGGGCCGCGATTTTGGCCGGCGCGAAGGCCGTGATTTTAGGACACAAGCATCCCTCTGACGATCCCACACCCAGCGCAGCGCGATCTGCCCTTTTAGCCGTGATTCCCCCTCTATGTTCAAACGGCGGTCCGCCCTCCGTCCACGGCGAGTTTTGCGCCCTGAATGAAACTGGAACGATCGCTCGCCAAGAACACAATGGCCTCGGCAATCTCGTCCGGTGTGGCGGGCCGGCCGGCAGGCGCCTGGGAGGCTAGGTGCTCGAGGGCCTCGCCCATGGCCTCTGTGCCTTCCGTACGCGTCGGTCCAGGACTAACTGCATTGACGCGGACGCCGCTCGGACCATATTCGGCGGCCCACGCTTTGGTCAGCAGATTGATGGCAGCCTTGCTCGAACCATACAGGCTCATCCCGGGCGCGCCGTAATCGGCAACCATGGTGGACACATTGACGATTGCCCCTTTGCTTCTCTTCGCCATCAGCGGAGCAAGTTCTGCGACGAGGAAGTACGGGGCTTTGACGTTGAGCGAATAGGTCCTATCAAACATTTCTTCCGTTGTCTCATGCGTCGGTCCGAACGGAAAGATTCCCGCACTATTGATCAGAATATTGATGTGGCCTTTCCCGAGTTCGACCGCCCTTCTCGCTACCTCCCGCGCACTCGATGCATCTCGGAGGTCAGCGGAGATAAAATCGGCTGTACCTCCCTGTGCGCGTATTTCGGCAACCGCCTTCTCGCCGCGCGCCACATTACGGCCTACGACCACGACATGGATACCGAGTCGGGCCAGTTTATCGGCCACAGCCCGGCCAATACCGCTCGTTCCTCCTGTGACAAGCGCGGCCGGCACGTTCGTAGTCATTTCCGCGTCCCCTTTCGCGGTTCAATATGTCCCGTGTAACGCCATGCCCGATCGAGGTATTTCCAATTGATTGCAAAAGCGAGGAAAACACGCTCCCGTAAGCCTTGATGTAAATGATGGAGAAACCCGGATTCGAATCCGCTCACCTTTGCTGTGCTAACCTTCTCGTGAGGCGAAGATAGCGCAACGTTTGCCTGCGCACGCGCTGCGTGCGGAGCGCTTTACTGAGGCAGGGCGGTGTCGATGCAATCCGGCGCGCGTTCGTGACCCCCTCCGCGGACCGAGTCGTCAGGCTACCGACCCTGCCTCAGATTCATTCGCAATCCCCGTTCCCATGAATCCTCCTCGTCGTCCGAAGCGAATCCAGATCGGCGTGGTCGGCGTGGACAGCGCCCGCCTCGTGATCACAGACCCGTCCTACATTAAGAGCCAGTGGACGTCCGAACTTGTGGACCGGTGCTGGGATCTGACGCCTACGCCGCTCCTGGCCGGGCAGCTCAAGTATCCTGCGGGCCATGACGGGCTGGGTGTCGTGTTCGTCGCTGGTCTCGGCGATGGCGTCTATCCTGTGTTCGCCGAGTACGAGGACGCCGGTCCGTTTGGCCGACGGATCGCGCGGGTAACCGTCGAGCTGCTGCCGCGTTCGGGCTTGTGGGTGAAGCGAGAGCGGCCTTCCCGCTCGGGAGGTTCGTCGTGTTCAACAAGGTGATCCTGATCGGCCGGCTGACCCGCGATCCCGAACTTCGGTACACCCCGAACGGACACGCAGTAGGCAGTTTCACGCTGGCCGTCAATCGTCCGTTCAAGGCGGAGAACGGCGAGCAGCAGATCGACTTCATCGACGTCGTGACCTGGCGCAAAGTCGCTGAGCAGGTCGGCCAGTACCTCAGTAAGGGCCGGCTCGTGGCGATCGACGGCCGGCTTCAGATTCGGAGCTACGAAGATCGTAACGGCGTGAAGCGTAAGGCGGCCGAGGTCGTGGCCAATACCGTCCGGTTCCTCGACGGCCGCAAGCCAACTGCCGAAGCAGACGCTCCGTCTGCCGCCCCCGAGGAGACTTCCGCCCCGGACCCTGAGGCGGCGTCCGCCGGCGCCGGCGGCAACGAGGCGGACGTACCGTTTTGATTCGGGGCAGGTTCAAAGAGCCGGGAACGTGGAGCAGGCCGTGCGGCGCAAGGAGCGTACCTGGATCGCCAGGCTCGTGTTGAAATCCTGCCCTGAGCTGATCGAGACCGAGACGGACTACCTGCTGACGATCGGCAGTTCCCAGCCCGGCTTCCTGATTCTGACGAGCCCGAACGCGTTCGCGATCGCCGATCCTGGACAGGTCACCGCCCTGGCCGCACAGGCGCGACGCGAGCAGCGGATGGTCTTCCAGATCGGCCGGGCCATCGTGCTGGCGTTCAATGGAGCTTGGGAGGCTACGCCGCTCGTTGAGGACCTAATTACACTGTTGGTCCGCCACCAACTCGGCGGGCCTGTGCCGACGCTCTTGCCGCGATCGCGCCTCAGGCGAGGACTACGTACCATTCGGGCATGGTTGCATAACCTGGCCACTGGGTCGAACGACAACGAACCAGGAGGAATGCCTGGAATGCCTGTTCCGAGCACAACGCTTGTGTCCTCGCAGGTTAGCGAGCGCGGCGCTTCGGAGGCTCCGAGCGTTGAACCGGTGGCGGTGTCATTTCTGCCGGCGAAGGACACGGATAGCGGGTGACCGCATCAAGGATGGCGTCCCAAATAGTTCGCGTGCGGCCGCCATGATTCGGCTGCGCCCCTCTGGCGTCGCGCCTTCTTGACCACGGTATTGGGCACTTAGGTAGGCCCTGATCAGCGACTCCACAAAGCGGATCGGAAGTCCCTTCCAGTACGCCAGGTCCGCTTCGATTTCCGTCTCGGTCGGCCGCCGAGATTCGTAACTCGTAATCGCCCAAGGAGGTAGCGGCGGCGCCTCGGGTAGCCGAGGTACCGGTCGTGTCCTTGAGATGATCGGCCTCGCCTCCGCATAGCCAAGCTGCATCGCGGTCCCGAGCATCAGTTGAAACGTCGTCACAACCTTGCGCCACCCTGCGAATGTCCGGGCTATAGGAAGTCGTAGTGCCGCGGAGAGATACGCCCGGACAGTGGCATGAACCAACTCCTTAGATGGCGCAGCGCCTCGCTCGAGCTCCTCGAGGAAGATGTCGCGATCGACGTCGCGCAGAAGCTCATTATTTGCGGCTCGCCGGTATTCCAAGTAATAGTGAATCGCGCGATGCCGGTTCGTATGATTCCCCCACGGTTGGATCTCGGTGTCGAGGGTGATCCCGGCCTCCGGTTCCTGGATCTCCTTCCAGTGAACTTCGAGCGGGTCTCGGGTATCCATCTTGGTCTGTAGTATACCGACTGCGAGGAGCGAGGCCTGAAACAAGGCTTTGTACGCGCGTCCCGCGGGACGCGGATTTTGCGACGACGTCCTACTGTTGCCGAGGCTCACTCATGAGCGACCCGCTCGCAGTTCACATTCCGCCCTTGGGTCAATACAAACCTGGCTCGGCCCCTCCCACCGCAGGAGACGGGTCCAGTAGCCTGATCCAAAGACCTGCCGTTACGACGCTGGCACAGACAGGCGCTACGTCAGCGCCCGCCCAGCGGCGCGCCACCCGTGGCTTCAACGTCCTCATCTGGCGCGGCCGGCTGGCGACCGACCCGCAGCTGATCACGTCCCCGAACGGGACGCGCTTCGTACGGATCCGCTGCCTGCAGGACCAGCCGGATCGAAACGGGCAGCCCGGGGTTCAGGCGATCGAGGCGGTACTGTTCGCCGAGCGGGCCGAGCAGTTCGCGGCGTTCTTCCGCAAGAGGGACGAGGTCCTGATGAAAGGCCGCCTCACGATTGAGAACAGGCACGACCGCGAAGGTGCTATCCGCACCATCGCGTGCCTGCTCCCCGACGGCAGCATCGAACTTCTGCACCGCCCGCAGGGGCATCCGAGCGTCACGTAGCTTCATCCCCGGTGCCGCAGTTCCATGAAGCGAACGCCGCTACGGCGCAACGTGCCCTTGCGGGCGCAGACGTGGCTTCGGCGCAAGGTGCCGTTGCGGACACGCAGTGCGCTTCGAAGGCGTGTTGGTTTGTCTCGTCGACGCGGGCCCGTTGAGCTCACGTGCGACTACTGCGGAACGATCTTCCATCGATTCCAAGGTCCCGGCGACGCGGGAAGCGCGCATTCTGCTGCAGACACTGCGCTCGTCAGTATCGCCGGCAGCAGCGTCTCGAGAATCCGAAAGCGCCCACGCCGCAACATTCAACGGCCTGGTGGCGCCATCTGCGGGCCTACGTCCGAGCCCGGGACGGCTTCCGCTGTGTCCTCTGTAGAATCTCTGAGCGCCAGTTGGTATGCGAACTCGGAGTCGACCACGTCTACCCGCGGCAAGCGTTCAAACGCGCGATCGAAGTGTATCAGCAGTTCGGCACGGCGGCCTTCGTCAGTGTCTGCCCACGGTGCCACGGGCGAAAAACGGGCGGCGCTGAAGCAGCGTGGCTTAAGGGAGATGCCCTCCGCCTTCAACTCTACGTGAGTGCGGTAGTGCAGCCTCAACTCTCAGCGACAAAGGGCATGATACGATAGTAACGATGCGGGGACAGCGGATGGCGATCAGCTTGCGAACCACAGGCCGCGGATGCAAGGGTTTCATCACCAAATCATGATGCGACGAGCCGTACCACGGTTCAAAAGCGAGCGAGAAGTTCTTCGCTTCTTTGATGACCCCAAAACTCGACTGTCCGACTATGACCTTGAAAGCTTCGGTGAACCGGTCGACATCGACATAGATCGTGAATCGTTGGCGAGGCAGGAGCACGCCGAGTATAAGAAACGCCAGAAACCGCGAGCGATGGGATAGTCGCACGGTCGTTGGACGGCTTCTTCGTGGCAACGTACGATGGGGTTGCATCGAAGGGAGGTCCATGTCGTGGCTGGAACGGTTCGGGCGCGCTACAAAGGAGACCGGCTTTTCGAGGCCCTGGAACCGGTAGACTTGGAGGTTGGCAGTGAGATTTTACTTACCATAATTGACGTCGGCGGCTCTGCGGAACCGGACGCACTTGGGAAGGCCGGCCGGTGGCTGGGCGGGGATCGTCGATGTTGACGCCTTCCTCAAGGATCGGAAGGAGAGGCGTGGCTAAGGCGCGGAAGGCGATTGCGAAGCGTTCGATCGCCGGCCGTGGCATGCCACGAGCATCCAACTTTTTCGAGCATCGCGGCATGGCCGAGCTCGCGGCTGGCCAAAATGTCAGTGCGGTTAAGCGCGTTGAGGATCTTGCGGCGAACCTCTGGGAATCAAGCGAAGACCTTGAAGCGTTCCTTGCCAACGTCTATCGCGTGCGTAACGCGGGGTGTCGCCTCAAACGTGGGCCGGGGCAAAGAACCCAAGTGAGGTTGGGGCGCGAATGAGCATCCGCACAAAACGGTGGAGTCGAGAAGAGTACGAGCGGGCGGTTGCAGGTGGGACGTTTGCGCCCGACGCACGCCTCCAGCTCATCGAGGGAGAAATTGTCGAGATGACACCCCAAGGCGCCGCTCACGTCGCGGCCGTGCGCGCCGTTGAAGAAGCCGTTCGCGCGCTGTTCGGCTCGGGGTATGACGTCCGTGTTCAAGCCCCTTTGGCGCTGCTGCCGGACTCTGAGCCCGAGCCCGACGTCGCCGTCGTTTCTGGATCCTTCCGAGACTATCGGGAGCACCATCCCACAACTGCCATTCTCGTTGTCGAAGTCGCCGACACGAGCCTGGAGTTTGACCGCACACGCAAGATGACTGTCTACGCTCAAAGCGGGATTCCCGAGTACTGGCTCCTCAATCTCCCCGCACGCCGCCTCGAAGTTTACCGGGATCCGGACACGCGCGTCGGTAACTACCGCAGCCGCACGCTACTGGAACCCCATCAGGAGATCACACCTGTCTCTCTGTCGTTGCGCGCAGGTATTCTCGTAGAGACTCTGCTGCCGTAATCGCGCCCTGTCACCTTTGCCAGATCGACAGTTTCGATAACTGTCCTTCGAGAAGATCTCGACACTTCACGTAGTCGGCCAACTTTGCGTCAGACCGAAGCGGATCCGGAACGTCCCTATCGAGGTGGTTGATCTTGCTCGCCATGTCCGGATGGCGGTGTCGGAGCTCAAGAGCAAGATTCTTCTCAACAGCAACCACTAGATCGGCCCATTCCACCAGATCGCGCGTGACGGGCTTGGAGTAATCTTGCGAAGGCGACTATGCCGGTGTTGACACCGGCTGTCGCCCGTGTTATCGTCGCCTGCGACAGGCAGGTGTCGTTGCGGCCGCAGGTAGTCGGTGGCTAGACAATCCGCGTTACCTGCGGTTCGTCATCACTGTACTCATAATCGGGATCGTCGGTTATCTGGAAGCGTGCGTAACTCTCATACCAGAATCGGCAGAAGGCAGTAACACGTTTGTTGGCGAGGCCGTCCTGGTATTCGATCCATCCCATGACGTACAAACGGGTTTGTCCGATACGTTCGAGTTGCAAATCGGAAATCGGATCGGTTTGCGCCGTGGCCGTTTCGCTATCAACATCAATCAGAAGTGTGGCGGTCTGGCCGGGCAACAACCGGTAGTCACTGACCTTTTCGGTTGCATTAGCAAAGAGCCCATCATATGGCCGTTGCATAGGCAGTTCGCCGCTCCTGCTGGAGATCGCAAACACCCAACACGCGGCCTGCGTGATGTGCGCGGGAGTTCCTCCAATATTCGCGATAGAGAGTCTTCCCTTATATCGTTGCCCACCCACGTAATGCTGTGGCGTCATCTTATAAAGGTCTGGATCCCCGATGACAACTTGTCGAATGACCAAACGGGGACGTTGCGCGAGGACGAGCGCATTGGCCGAAATTTTGGCTTGCTTGCGTATCGCACCAAGTTGCCTCCAAGCAAAGAAGGCATAAACAGCGGTAACAACAGCAATCACCCACTCGGGATTCCACTCTCGCGGGTCCCATATGGCGTAGGTGGCGCGTTGTTGTTCCTGGCCGGTGGATGGCTTGCCGAACGAACTGAGTATCGGGTCGGGTTTGAGGGCAGGGCGATTATTCTGGCTTCGTTCGCTTGCGCTCTGTTGTTGTTGTCGTCCGGTGTTGTTTTGATGTTTTACGGGTGGAGTTGATGCGTTTGCGCTTCCGAGGAGGACGCAGACCCAAAGTATCAGGGTCAGCGCGAAGAATGTGCGCGACCACTTTGTCGAAGTCCACATCGGCTTCCAAAGCCTCCGGGGCTTCGCGCTTCAGGTGTTCGAGGAACGCCTTATTAGGCTTCGGTTTCGGCATGGACGGCTCCCGAAGTGGTGGTATGTCCTGGCTGGGTGTCGTGGTTCGCTGGGGCCGGACTCCCAGCGAGGCGACCTCAGCATCCTGCTACGATTTCCCCGAACAGGTCGGGGCTCGACCGTTTGTTGTACCGGAAGGTGAACTCCGAGAGGTACAGTGGGAGGTACTTCTTGGAAACCTGATGGTAGTTGCCCATGATGCCGCGCTTCAGCAGGCTCCAGAAGTTATCGAGCGTGTTGGTATGGATGGTGCCGCGCACATACTCTCCAGCACCGTGCGAGACAACGCCGTGCGGGTATTCCCGACCAAGGGGCTTGTACCCGAGCCATTCGTCGGTTGCCACAAGGTCGACCTTGTCAGAGACAGTCTCGCGGACGAACCGGCCCAAGGTCGCAGCGTCGGCGTTCTCGATGACTTTGCAGACCACGTTGCCCTTTCGGGCGATGGCTCCGACCACGCCGACCTTTCCTGCGCTGCCGGTGATGCCCTTACGCTTGTCCCAATGCCGGTTCTTGTCCTTACCGCCGACGTAGGTCTCGTCCACTTCGACCGTGCCCATCAGTTTGTCCCACGTCTGGTTCTTCATGGCGGCGCGGATACGATGGCACATGTACCATGCGGTACGGTAGGAGCCCATACCGAGCACCCGTTGGATTTGCAGGGCACTCGTCCCCTTCTTGGCCTGCGACATCAGGACGATGACCTTGAACCACTCGGTCAGCGGGTACTTGGTGTTCTCAAAGATCGTGCCGGTGATAACGGAGAACCGATAGCCGTTCTTGTTGCAGGCCTTGCACACCCAATGGAAGGGGCGGTGCGTGACATGAAACACTTTGACGTTCCCGCACTTGGGACAGGCGATGCCATTAGGCCACCGCATAGCGGTCAGGTAGACCTTGCAGGCATCGTCATCGGGGAACTTGGCGATCACTTGGTTGAGTGTCATGGACCGAATTTAGCACGTTTTCCAGGTGGTGTCAAGTGAAGCATAGTCGCCCTTGCGAAATATCGATGTCGACTTCCCTCATGGCCTCCACCGCAAGCTGCGCCACGGGGCGGTGATTGTGGGCGGCGACGCCGGCCGTTCGGACCTCCAAGCTGGTTCCTTTGGCGGCGGCGATCTTCCGGGCCAAGCCACCGGCCATGGGGCTCCTGCACGTGTTGCCGAAGCAGACGACCAGCAAGTTCATCGACGGTCAGCTCACCCCGGAACCTTTCCGATCATATCCTCGGAGTACACAAGCCCGAGGATACTTGCTGAGTCCGTTCAGAACGTAGTACTCTAGACGTGGATCGCGGTGCGCGGTGACCTTCGGGGGTTGTGAATGGGATGCGACCAAAAGTGAGCGCTGCCTTGCCGAGCGGGGCTTTGATTTCGCGTTTGCCGCGCGTCTCTTCGACGAGTCCGAGTACTGGGAAGAGCCGTCCCAGCAGCGGCATCGTGAGCCGCGGTTTATCGCCGTCGGCCGCGTGGACGAACTCCTGCTTACGGTAGTCTGGACCCCGCGCGGGAAGCGACGCCGCATCATCTCGGCACGCCGCGCATCAAGGAGGGAGCGACATGCGTATCGGCAGATCCTCGAATCAGCGCGATAGCCGTAAAGGGCGCATCAACTGGACGAAGGTCCGTGCCACCACAGAATCCGATATCCGTCGTCATATTCAAGAGGACGGAGGTGACGAAGCAACGTTCAAGGGCGGCACTCTCGTCGTATCGCCAGCCTACGTGCGGCGGGTGCGTGAACGCTTGGGCTTTACCCAGGCAGAGTTCGCGCGTCGCTTTGGTTTGCGTGAGCGAACGATTCAGGAGTGGGAGCAAGGCCGCGCTCAGCCGGAGGGACCCGCCCGGATTCTCTTGCGGGTCATCGCACGGGAGCCCAGGGCTGTGGAACGGGCGTTAAAGATCTCGTGAGTCGAACTTGAGGGAAAATAGAGCTCACTCAAGTAGTAAGCGTCGCGCGCGCCCCACGCGCAGAACGTCTTCCGCGCCTTCCACTACGTTATCTTCGACCGCTCCGGCCGCATAAAACTCCTCGAACTGTTCATCGGTCAGGACATGGCCAAGTGGTCCGATCCGGCGAACGCTATCAAAGTATTGGCAAATCTCCTCAGGGGAAAAGATCTGCTTGATTTCGGCGACAAACATCGGAACCTGCTCGTACCACTCCGGAACCCGGTCCGCCATCCGTAGGAACTCCACCAACTTCTCCCCGATGAGATACCCGAGGGCCTTTTGGATGCCCCACCGAGCCCGGATATCTTGCGCCGCCTCGCACTGAGCGACCCAGACTTTGTGGAACTTGATCATCACGTCCCTCTCTATCCATGGCGGTCGGGCACGTTTCCGGATCCGGACAACCTGATTCGTTACGGGTATTGGGTTCGCATCCAATCTTCAACTGTGGCGCTCCGTACCCTGTTGAGATCTCGTAGGTGCCTGCAGTGTCGCACATGCAGGGCGCGCGCCGCCGCGCGCGGAGCCGCTCGACGATCGACGGTACACTGAAGCACCAGTGGCACCTATGACGGATCGTCGTCAAACCATAATCGAAGCGACCGGCTTGGCGCCGGAATCGCTGGAGATGGCGCCTCGGCACACTATGTCGACATAATGCGCGTGTTCCTGCCGCAGCACTGCTGCGCGTGACCTGCCGCGCGCCACGATGGCGTTGGTTACTGCATCTCGGGCAAACCATTCTTGGGCCGCCGCATCCCACTCCACGCGGCTCGCCCTCGGCATCGCCGTGATCCAGCCCAGGGCCTCGAACGGTATTCCGTCGTACTCGCTGATATAGGCGAGGTACGTTCCATCCGCCTGCCGGGCGAAGCCGATGTCGCGTCTGAAGGGACGACCCGGAGATTGAGCGATACAGCGAGCAACTCTTCTAGAAAGGCATTCTCGTCCAAGCCCTTTGTTCTGAAGGTCGCTGCTTCGACAGTCGCGCCAATCTCCCTGATGATGCGATCGGCACGTGCGCGATGCAGTATTGCGGCGGCCATGATGATGAGATCGCTTTTTTCCCCTCGACAGCGCCACGGAACCCTCCGTCCCTTCAGATGGTCAGGCAGTATGCGGAAAGTTCGCGTACGGCCCTCGTTCGCTGAGCGGCGACCGCCAAATCACCCGTGGCTTCTTGTCTGGCCGGATGCCCTTCAGCGCCGCGTGCCGCAGCCCGCCCTGCAGGCGCTGGCGGTACTCGACCTCGACCACGAGAGTCGGCCGCACCCATAGGGGGCATTTGATCGCCGACGTCCACCTCTACCCCACGGCCCGCGGTGCCCTGGCCGCAGAGAGGGCAGGATTTTATTTTGAGCTTGACATATTCCAATATGGGCATATAATCAGTGCGTGGCGCGGGCGGCGACGACAACCGATGCGTTCAACGCGATTGCGGAACCGCGGCGCCGCGCGATCATCGACGTCTTGCGCGACGGCCGGGCACATCCTGTCGGCGAGGTCATCCGGCAACTCGGTCTGCCGCAGCCCGCGGTCTCAAAACACCTCGGCGTGCTGCGCCTGGTCGGGATCGTGACGGCGCACCGGCAGGGCCGGCAGCGTCTTTACCGTCTCAACGCGCGGGAACTAAAACCGGTGCACGATTGGGCCGGGGCGTTCGAGCACTTCTGGTCCCATCACGTCAAGCGCATCAAAGAACAGGCCGAACGCGAGACCCTGGAGCGTACTCTGGGGCGCCAGGTCCGCGGCCCGGCCAAAAACGAGGAGGCGGAACGATGATGACAGGCACCGGCACGCAGACGCAGGCCCTCGAGACGATCGAGGTGCGAAAGTCCGAAGAGATCGCGGCGCCGATCGAGATGGTCTGGAAGGCCCTGCTAGAGCAAATGGGCCCGGCGTTCGAAACCGATACGGGGTCGCCGATGCCGATGACGCTCGAAACCTGGCCGGGCGGCCGCTGGTTTCGCGATCTCGGAAAGAACACGGGGCATCTCTGGGGACACGTGCAGGTGATCAAGGCGCCGGCGCTGCTCGAGATCACCGGCCCGATGTTCATGTCCTACCCGGCCGTTTCCCACGTCCAGTACCGGCTGACCGCAGACGGCGGCCGCACCCATCTCGAGTTGGTGCATCGGGCCTTCGGACAGATCATCCCGGCACACCGCGACGGCGTCGTCAAGGGCTGGATGTACATCCTCGGCAAGGTGCGCGAGCGTGCCGAGCGCCACGGCTAGACGCGGCGACGCCCTGGACCCGGCGTTCGCGCCGGTCGCGGCGGCCTTCGCTGGCGACCGCCGGGTCAGTCGGCGGCGGATGTTCAGTTCCAACTCCGTCTTGAGCGTGGAGGGCAAGATCTTCGCGATGCTCACGCGCGGGAAGTTCGTGGCGAAACTGCCCCGGCGCCGCGTCGACGATCTGGTCCAGTCCGGGATCGGTGCGCCCTTCGACCCCGGACATGGACGTCTCATGAGGGAGTGGATCGCGATCGGCCCCGGCCGTGCGGATTGGATCGCGCTGGCTAGAGAAGCGTATGAGTTCGTGCGAGAAAACACTTCACGAAGGCGTTCTGCAGGACCATAGTAGCGGGCATAGAAACGCCGCACTTGCCGCGATACAAACGCTGAGGAGGCTCGGTCATGGACGATCGTGCACTGTTGCAACATCAACTTGCTGTAAGCCGCCAGATTCTGAAGCGTAGCCTCGACGGCATCTCGGATGAGGAGGCACGGAAAACACCGAGCAACCTCGCACCGATTGTGTGGCAGGCCGGGCACATCGCGCTCGCTAACTTCGGATTTGCCCACGGTAACCTCGGCTTCGTCCTGGGGGCCGACGTCGCCCCTGCCGGGATGCTGCCCGGCAACTCCGCAGCACTGTTCAAGACGGGCACGGGCGGCGCCGCGGCGTATCCGCCGTTCGGCGACGTCGCCGGGTCCGTGGACGCGAGCCACGACGCGCTCGCACGCGCGGTGACGGAGATGGATCTCCGCGCACCGAACGAAGGGCCGCGCGGCAGCTGGCACACTCAGGGCGAGGCTTTCGCGTTCGCGGTCACGCATGGCTGGTACCATATTGGCAAGATCAACACGCTGCGCGCGCTGCTCGGCAAGCCGAGGCTGTTCGGGTAATCTGGCCGGCCGCAAAAGAGCGATTATGTCGTCAGCACCGGCCAGCCCCATAACCGGTCGTCGCGGTCAGGCCCGTTCCTACCGCCCGGCAGGCTGTTGCGAAAAGATTACCTTCGTCGACCCATCACTGCATACGTTCTGAACCAAGCGTGGGGCAAGTTTGCTCCTCGGCCTGAGGACTCCATTTTTGAGAATGATGGCCCGCCGGCCCGCGATGTCCCCAAATGCGGTATATCGTCATCGCCCTGCAACCGTTGGTCAACGTACTGGTCTGGGCAGGACGCGCCTGCTCACGCTGACGGGCTCGGGCGGCTGCCATAAGACGCGAATGGCTCAATCTGGTTCACCCAGACGCGGAGATCGCACATCGACCCAGGAACGAGAACGATCGGCGGCCCCGTCCCTCGTTCTTCGTAGGCCAACGGCGTCCCGTCGACGTGGATCGTCTGGATCCGCGGGTGACCGGGGCGTGCATTCGCTTCTGTCACCACGCACGCAAGTTCTTAAGCGCCGCTCGTGTACCTTGGGACGGTCGCACGAGGCACGGGCACCAGCATCGCCAGCAGCGATTCCCGGGGCGCAAGACCGACCTTGTGGACTACCTGCTGCTGTGAGTCGCGGTCTTGTTGGTGATCTTCCAGACGCCGCTGACCCGGATAAGGTTGTGGAAGTCGATCCATCCCTCGGACTTGTGTAGGGCGCGGTCAAAACTAATCTGAACGGAGGCGGCGTCGCCGACCTGAGTCACGGAGATGATTCGGCCGACGACGGGGCCTCGCGCCTCGATCCGGCTGTCCGGCGAAGCCCACGCCTCGAGCCTGTCAGCAATCAGATATTTAATGAGCTTCCCTTCGGCGTCGATGTAGTATATCCAGGCATTCTCGTCAAAAGCTTCCTTGAACTTGTCGATATCATGGTCGTTGAATCCGTCGATGTAGAGTTGCATCACTCTTTTGATCTCGTCGTAGTCGTCCGTTCTCTTAGTCATCGCCGCGACCTCCGGCTTCATTTCTGGCGGGATTACTGTTTTTGATTTTATAGTCCTGCCAACGAAAAATCGGGCCGGGTCAGTGCATTGTCTCTTCCGGGTTGCGTACCGCTTCGGGCGGTCGCGCCGTAGTTTCCTCCTCGAAGCACGGCGCCGGTCCCAGGTCCGTGCACGCTCCTTGACAGCTACATAGCTCTATCCGGGAGGGGAGCCGCAACGCGGCCTCCCCTCCCCTGGGGAATGGTCGCGGTGCGAGTTCCCTTCCTCCATCTGGAGGGAGGAGATGGCCAGCGGAACAGCCCCAGACGTGGTTCCAGGATCACGGCCTCGAGCAGTGTACTTTCGGAGGCCCGACGGCTCTCTCAGTTACACGGTCGCACCGCCGGCAAGCTCGAGCCCGGTCGCGCATTACCAGTTCTCACCCGACCGATCGTGGTGCCTCAGGCGCGTGCTCAGCCCCAACGGCACCGACGTTCTGTTCAAAGAGGTCGTACAGTTGGACGATCGGCCACGATGCAGTTGCGGTATCATCGACCACACCGCAATCGCCAAAGACAAGCTCGAGGCGCTCCAGCGTACCACCGAGCGTCTATTGCCCGCGGAAGCGCTGCACGATCTCGAGCGCGATTTGCGCTCGCAGCCCGAGGAGGTGAACGAACGGGAATACGACGGCGGCTATCTTCCGGGCGGGATCGGCTGGTTCAATGAAGACGGCCAGCCCGTCGAGAGAGTCGACGAAGTGACCTGGCAGGACGAAGTACAGATTCAAGACCATCTCGCTCGATTCTTCGATGGTCTTGCCGGCAGTGATGTCGGCGGCAACGCGAAAGTGCTCGCGCCGCTCGTGGAGCGCGTGCTGTTCCGCACGATCACCCATCCACCGCGGCTTGCCGGCGGATGGGGGGATCTGTTCCAAGAGGGCTTGGTGACTGCGCTTCAGGAGGCTCAGAAGCTCCATAGGGCAGCCACGGAAGCCGCAGATCGCTATGCAACCCGGCTGGAACGTAGGGTAATCTTAGCCGTCAGACACCGCCTGATAGACGCGGTACGTCGCCAGGACGCCGCGACCCGTAACATCCCCTGCACCAGTCTCGAAGCGGGGCAGAATGAAAGCGATGCCCTTGCCCCGTTCGGTCGCGCGCTTCAATCGTCGGGCGACGAATCGCCTGTTGGGTCCGTTGGTGCCTTATCTTCCGACCTTTTGTTTTGTCATACATACGGGGCGGAAGACGGGGCGGCAGTACCGTACCCCGGTCAACGCCTTTCGGCGAGCGGGCGGCGGCTATATGATCGGTCTCCCGTACGGCCGAGAGAGCGATTGGGTCCTGAACGTCCTGGCCGCTGGCGGCTGCGTCTTGGAGGTGCACGGGCGCAGGTTGCAAATGACTCGGCCTCGTCTGATTCCTGCGAGGGAGGGCGTTCGGACCTTGCCAGCACCTCTGCGTCTCATCGGCCACCTGGGACTCGTTTCCGACTTCCTCGATCTAACCCTGGACAACGCTGACCCCGGCACGGTGTCCTGAGCGTAAACGGCGCGCGCTGCGGCACGGAACACAGAGCCCGTTGCGCTCCTAGGAGACGACGATCATGAAAGCAGCGATCTTCAACGGACCAAGGAACATCGGGCTTGGCGAGCGACCTGACCCCCAAATCCAAGAACCGACCGACGCCGTCGTTCGCGTCGTGCTGGGTTCCGTCTGTGGCTCCGATCTGTGGTACTATCGTGGCGAGTCCCCGCACGCGCTGGGCCCTATCGGCCACGAGTTCATCGGCGTGGTCGAACAGGTCGGAACGAACGTACACGGCATCAAGAAGGGCACCCTGGTTGTGGCCCCCTTCACATACTGCGACGGCACCTGCGCGAACTGTCGTGCGGGCTGGCCGTCAAACTGCATTCATGGTGGCTCGTTTGGAAATCACGGGATTGACGGAGGACAGGGCGAAGCCGTGCGGGTGCCTTTCGCGGACGCGACGCTGGTCAGCGTTCCCGGCTCACGCCACTCCGACGAGACAATGGTCTCCCTGCTTACGCTCGCCGACGTGATGTGCACCGGTCACCACGCGGCGGTAAGCGCCGGTGTGAAGAAAGGCGACACGGTCGCCGTGGTCGGCGACGGGGCAGTTGGCCTGTGCGCCGTGATTGCCGCCAAGCGCCTCGGCGCTGAGCGCGTCATCGCTTTGAGCCGCAACCCCGCTCGCCAAGAACTTGCCCGGTCATTCGGCGCGACCGACATCCTCGCTGAGCGCGGCGACGAGGCAGCCGAGAAAATCCTCCAAATGACCGATGACATTGGCGTGGACGCCGCGCTCGAATGCGTCGGCACGGGACAATCCATGGCCACGGCGTTCAACATTGCCCGAGTCGGCTCGATTGTCGGTGCTATTGGTGCCCCACATGGCGTCGAGGTGCCGATCGAGACTGTCATTTTCCGAAACATCGGGTTGCGCGGCGGCATAGCGCCCGTACGGCGATACATCCCCGAACTGCTTGATGACGTTCTCGAAGGCCGCATCAACCCTGGTCGAGTGTTTGATTTCGCCACCGATCTCAATGGCATCGTCGAGGCCTACACCGCCATGAACGAGCGGCGCGCTATCAAATCCCTCCTGCGAATCGGAACGACCTAGGGCAAGTCCGGCCGTTCCGCCGTCCCCTCGCGGAAGCCGTCCCATTTCGGCCCGTAGGTCCACTCGTCTGACACGAACATCTTTTCCGCGCGGTAGAGCAGCATGGGCACGGGTTGGCGCGGGTGCGGGTTGGTGCCACGCTGACCCAGGCCGAGGCGGGAGAATGCGTGGGCAACGATCTGCGCGAACATAGGGGACGGTTAAATTCTATTTTCTTGCTACGATCTGCGCCAGAGCGGTGCGCCCCTCTTCCAGGTTTCGCCTCTGGTTCTGCGCCATCACCTGGAAGTCTGGACCAAGCATGATATGAAAGCCCAGCGGCGGCAGGCCGCTCTCTTGGACTTTCTTAGCAAGAGCGACAAACCACGTACGAGCCGCTTCGGTTGTGTCCTCCCAACTTACAATCGTGAATCCACTGGCGGTAATAAATCGACGCAAATCGTCTGGCACGCTCAGAAAACTCGTTTCGGACGTGCGCGCCCAGGGCACGGGGAAATGAATCGGAGCCACAGGACCCGCGAGGATATCGTAGATTGCCAGCGCACCTCCAGGTACTAGCACGCGATACATTTCCCGGTAAAGCGCCGCCTTGTCGCGTATATTCATCGCCGCGTGCTGAGTCCAAACTACGTCGAACCTGGCGTCCGGAAACGGTAGTTCAAGCGCATCCCCCTGACGGTACGTCACCAGATTGGAGAGCCCGACACGCGCGGCGAGCATTGTCGCTGTGCGGACATATTCATCAGTCAGGTCGATGCCCGTTACTCGGCAGCCAAACTCCCTGGCGATGCGGCGGGAAGCGCCGCCTAGACCGCAGCCGACGTCGAGCACATGCATGCGCGAACCAAGGTTGACCACACGAGCAAGTTCTAAGGTAGCCTCCCGGCCTCGAATGTGAAACTCGTCGATGGGCGCAAGGTCTTCGGGGTTGAGATTGTTGACGTCTTTGCCCGCGCTCTTCAAGGCCGTGAGAATGGAAGCGCCTAAATCAGGTTTTGCGTAATGTTGCTTGATGCTTTCGCTGAAGTCACTCTGCTGCGACATCACGCCCCCCTGAAGGCAGCATCGACATGGTCATCTTTGCGACGCGCTTCTCGGCCCGACGAGCCACCGCATCAGCCCCCGGTGGGAGATGGCCGTTGCCGGTTAGGGGGCCGGGTTCGGCGTGCCGGTGACGATGTCCCCTGGGGGGAAGTCGGGGCCTCCCACAGCGCACCACTCCAGGAACGCCGCCGCCACCCGCCGAACGTCGCCCCCTAACTGAACGCGGCCCCGTGGTTGGGGGGGAGGCCGCTCATGAAGAACCTGCCGACCGGGACGGTCACCTTCCTCTTCACCGACATCGAGGGCTCCACCGCACTTCTCCAGCGCCTCGGCGACCAACGATATGCGGAGGTCCTAGAGGAACATCGCCGACTGCTCCGCGACGCGTTTGCGGCAGGGCACGGGCAGGAAATCGACACTCAGGGGGACGCGTTCCTGGTCGCCTTCGCTCGCGCAAGGGACGCCTTGGCCTCCGCAGTCGCCGCGCAACGAGCTCTCACAAAGCATCCCTGGCCGGACGGCGCGTCGCTTCGGGTCCGGATGGGGCTGCATACCGGCGAGCCCGTGAGCAGTACCGGTGACTACGTCGGCCTCGACGTGCACCGTGCCGCCCGCATCTGCGCCGCGGGACATGGAGGTCAGATACTTCTCTCGGACGCAGTGAGCGGGCTCACCGGCCGCGACCTCCCGTCCGGAGTGAGCCTGCGGGACCTGGGGACCTACCGGCTCAAGGATTTGCGGGACCCGGAGCATCTCTTCCAGGTGCTACACGCGGGCCTCCCGAGTGACTTCCCGTCCCTCAAGTCGTTGGATGTCCGACCTAACAACCTGCCCGTCCAGTTGACCAGTTTCATCGGCCGGGTGCGCGAGATCGCGGAGATCAAACGGCTACTCGGTGACGCCCGCCTCGTTACGCTCACTGGCTCCGGCGGGGCGGGCAAGACCCGGCTCGCGCTCCAGGTGGCCGCTGACGTGCTCGTTGATTATCCGGACGGCGTGTGGCTTGCGGAACTCGCGCCAATCGCCGACCCTACCCTCGTCTCGAAGACGGTCGCGTCCGCCTTGAACGTGCCCGAGCAACCCGGCCGGAAGATTGCGGACACGTTGGTCGATGCCCTGCGGCACAAAACCCTACTCCTCGCGCTGGATAACTGTGAGCATCTTGTTTCCGCGTGCAGAGATTTGGCTGTCGCCCTGTTGCGCTCGTGTCCCCACGTACGCATCCTCGTCACGAGCCGCGAAGGATTGGGCGTCGCTGGGGAGACACTCTGGCGGGTGCCCTCGCTGTCCGTGCCCGAGGATGTCCGACATCTACCTCCGCCCGAAGAACTCGTTTTGTATGACGCGGTGCGTCTTTTCGCTGACCGGGCCGCTGCGACCGCTCCAGGGTTCAGAGTCACAAGCCGGAACGCCTCTGCTATCACGCATCTCTGCCAGCAGTTGGACGGCATCCCACTGGCCATTGAACTGGCCGCGGCACGTGCCAAGGTGCTCTCAGTCGAGCAGATTGCAGCCCGACTGGACGACAGGTTCCATCTTCTTACCGGAGGTAGCCGGACAGTTCTCCCTCGTCACCAAACTCTCGGTGCGGCTATTGACTGGAGTTACAACCTGCTCTCGGAGAAGGAGCGGGTGCTGCTTCGGCGGCTGTCGGTATTTGCCGGAGGTTGGACCCTGGAAGCAGCCGAGGCCGTCTGCGCGGGTGGAGTGGTCGAGGTCGCAAGTATCCTCGATGTCTTGACGTCTCTTGTAGACAAGTCGCTTGTGCTGGCTGAGACCCAGCACGGTGAGGCTCGCTACCGACTCCTCGAAACAATCCGGCAGTACGCTCGTCACCGATTGGTGGAAGCGGGTGAAGACCCCGAGGTGCGGACGCGGCATCGCGACTGGTATATGGCGCTAGCGGAGAGCGCCGAGCCCGAAATGCGCGGAACCAACCAGGTCGCCTGGCTCGAACGGCTGGAACGGAACCACGATAATCTCCGGGCGGCGCTCGAATGGAGCGAGGTGGAAACCGGGACAGCCGCGGCCGGATTGCGCCTGGCGACGGCCTTGTACGAGTTCTGGGAAATCCACGGGCACTTCGCCGAAGCGCGAGCGTGGTTGGACGAGATGCTCCGGCTTGACGCGGAAGCGCCGCCCGATCTGCGGGTGAGGGCGCTCAACCGCGCCGGACACCTTGCGTATCGCCAGGGCGATCATGCCCGCGTGTTGGCGTTGTGTCAGCAAGCCCTGGCACTCTCAGAGACCGCGGGAGACCGAAGGGGGCATGCACGCGCCCTCCACTATCTCGCACACGGGGTAGAGGGTCAAGGCAATTACCGCCGCGCCACGGAGTTGTTCGAACGCAGCATCGCGCTCCACCGCGCGGCGGGCAGCAGGTTTGACCTGGCGCAGGCGCTGCACTGCTTCGGCAACTCGGCACGGGTACAAGGGAATTTTGGGAAAGCGACGGCGCTTTTTGAGGAGTCGCTGGCAATCTTCAAGGAATTCTCGGACAAACGAAGTCAGGCGACGACGCTCCATAATTTCGGGTACCTGGCGCTGAGCCAGGGGGATAGAAAGCGGGCGCGGCGTCTGTTCCGTGAGAGTGTGGTGCGGGCGAGCGAACTCGGGGACACGCGTGTGCTGAACTGCCTTGGCGGTCTCGCCGCCGCGTCCGACGCAACGGGAGCGGAATGGGCGGCCGGACTGTTCGGAGCCGTCGAGACGCTCATGTCCGCCGCCGGAGTGAAAATCGAACCGGCGAATCGGCCGCTGTTCGAGGAGGAACTCGCGGCGACGAAGCGGCGGCTTGGGGAACGCACGTTCAACGCGGCGTGGGCAACGGGCGTGGCGATGACGCTGGAGCAGGCCATCGAATACGCCCTGGCCGAGAATACTGACTGACGGCCATAACAAGCCTGGACGCCGGCGGCCGACGCCGTTCTCATTACTCACCGACGCGCACCAGCAGTTTGCCGAAGTTGCGCCCCTGCAGGAGCCCAATGAAAGCCTCCGGCGCACGCTCCAACCCCTCGACCACGTCCTCGCGGTATTTGAGCCGGCCCTCCCGCACCCACGCCGACACGTCGCGGTAGAATTCGTCCCAGCGGTCGGCGTGGTCGGAGACGATGAACCCACGCACGGTGAGGCGCTTGGTGAGGACCGAGGCAAGGTTGGGGCCGGGCTGCGGTTCCGGGTCGTTGTACTGGGCGATGAGCCCGCACACCGGCACGCGGGCGAAGTCGTTGAGCAGCGGCCAGACCGCCTGCTGCACCGCGCCGCCCACGTTCTCGAAATAGACGTCGACGCCTTTGGGGCACGCTCGGGCCAGTGCCTCCCCGAGGCCGGGCGCGCGGTGGTCGGCGCAGGCGTCGAAGCCTAACTCGTCGACCACGTACCGGCACTTCGCCGGCCCGCCCGCGACGCCGACGACCCGGCAGCCCTTGATCCGGGCGATCTGCCCGACCACCGAGCCTACCGCGCCCGACGCCGCCGATACCACCACGGTCTCGCCCGCGCGCGGCCGCCCGATATCGAGCAGGCCGACGTAGGCCGTCATCCCCGGCATTCCCAGTACCCCGAGCGCGGTGGACACCGGGCCCGCTGCGGGATCGAGTTTCCGCAGGGTCGCCGCCGGGAGCGCCGCGTAGTCCTGCCAGCCGCCCGGCCCCAGCACGATGTCCCCGGGCGCAAAGCCGGGGGCGCGAGATTCAATAACGCGGGACACCGTGCGGGCCACCATGACGCCGCCGAGAGGGACGGACGGTGCGTACGACTTCCGCTCGCTCATCCGCCCGCGCATGTACGGGTCGAGCGAGAGCCAGAGCGCGCGGGTGAGCACCTCGCCGTCGCCCGGCTCCGGCACCGGGCCCTCGATCAACGCGAAGTCCTCGGCCGCCGGCATCCTCACGGGTCGGCGCTTGAGCACGATCCGCCGGTTCCTGGCGTTGGTCGGCATCACATCAGGGGGACGTGCGTGTGCATGCGCCGTGCGCACGTAGTCCATAGTTGGTTGAGAAGACACCGCTGCGCATCCGCGAGGGTCAGTTTACCGCCGCACACGGCTCTATTGAGCGCGCGTTCTAACATGTCCTTGAGACGAGCCTCGGGCCACGGTTGCGGCCAGAGATTCCTTGGATCGGTGGGGTGACCGCCGATCTCCAGCGGCACGTAGTGGTCTTCTTGGTAGTCTCCTGGCCGTCCCGGGAGGTGCCGCGCGGCCATCTGCTGGCGCTTCAGTTCGTACGTATAGGACTCCGGCGGCCGCACCGTTGCGGTCCAGCCGGGCCGGCAGATGGTCTGGGCGATGTTCGATTGGGTAACGTTCGGGTTGATCGCCCCGGACGGAGGTGAAGTGTCCGGGGCAGCGCCGGCGTGGGCCGAGGGAAGTGGCAGCACGACGAGAAGCGCGGCGAGAAGCACAACGACAAGAATCCGCAAGGAACGCCTCCTGCTTACGCGGCGAAATGGCAATTGATCGATTCGGTGCGAGAGGCAGAGGCTCTTCATTCAACTATATAAGCCATCAGGCGAGAGTCGAAGGTGAACGCAGGAACGCCGTTCCGACCACCCGCGGTGCAGCCACGGAGCGGCTGACCACTTTTGGGTTGCCAATCAGGTAACCGCGGACCTCAACTAGGCACCACGGCGCCGCCGGGCGCGGCGGACTGGCGGAAGGACAGCATCTGTGTACATTAGGGAGCAGGCTGGGCACGAGCGCTACCTCAAAGTGAGTAAGTCCTTCGCCTTTTCCCTTGCGTAAATCGGTGATCATTTGATACATTGTTACTGGTTCGATGATGATGATGGACGATGAGGACGTTTTATGGCTGTCTCTGTCAAGGCTGTTCGTAGCGGCCAGGTTCTCCGGGTCAAACCACTCCGGCGGTGGTTCGGTCTATCGCAGGAGGAGTTTGCTCGGGCTCTGGGGGTCGGCCGTGCGACCGTGGTCCGCTGGGAAGCCACGACCGGGGGCCCCCTTTCACACACTGCAGAAGGCAAACTGGTGCGTGCGCTGATCGAGATCAAGTCGCTTGCGACCAAAGCGTTCGGCCACCAGGCAAAAACATGGTTTCATGATCAGATGCCAGCTTTGAATGGCAAGACAGCTCATGCGGCTCTAATCACGCGCGGACCAGTACCGGTCCTGATGGTCCTTCGAGCGAATTGGGACGGAGGCTATTTATAGTTTCTAGCCTACCCTATGCCATTCTCGCCTCGCGCCTCGGCAATCGCCGAGGCGCTTCGACGTGCACAGCCGTTGCGAGGCCGGATTGTCTACCGGCAAGTCCTCTTTGCCCGACGCCGTCGGGTGTGGCGTCCTTCAACGCGACCCTGGCGGTGGAACACGGACTTCCCGGCGCTCTACACATCGCTCGAAGAAAACGTAACCATCGCCGAGCGCGTCAAATTGACCGGAGCTCGTCGTGCCCGGATTGTGATGGGGATTGCCGATGCTACAGTCCATCGCACGCTCGACCTTACAGATCCGTCCCTACAGGCGCTCCTCGGCGTGACGCCCGAAGAGTTGGTCGCCGAGACCTACGATGTGCCGCAGGCACTTGGCACCCTCTTGTTCCAAGCTGGCATTGCTGGTCTGCCCGTGCCGGCGGCAATCACCGTCGTCGCGAAGGTGTATCCGTCGTTTGAAGTGGTACGCGGCCGGGATCGCGACGTCCGCAAGACTCCTGCCAGCGGCACAAACTTCGTAGTCTTCACTGACAATCTGACGCGAGGCGATGGATACCCGGAGCAGAACCGGTTTGTCTGCGAAATCGTCGGAATTCCAGTTTAACTGACGTTCCTTCCGAAGTAGCTGTGCGCTCGGTGACCGCGACTGGAAGAATCGCATTCCGTCAAAGGGTTGCTTACCCCATTGTGCCGCTCGGGCGTACCTTCCTTCCCGAAGCACGGCGCCGGTCCCAGGTCCGTGCGAGCTCCTTGATAACTGCATAGCTCTATCCGGGAGGGGAGCCGCAAAGCGGCCTCCCCTCCCCAAGGGGAATGGTCGCGGTGCGAGTTCCCTTCCTCCATCTGGAGGGAGGAGATGGCCAGCAGAACAGCCCCAGACGTGGTTCCAGGATCGCGGCCTCGAGCAGTGTACTTTCGGAGGCCTGACGGCTCTCTCAGCTACACGGTCGCCCGGCCGGCGAGCCCGAGCCGGGTCGCGCACTACCAGTTCTCACCTGACCGATCGTGGTGTCGTAGGCG